>Ga0210384_10000541_pt1 | contig 57459 bp, 49 predicted proteins | sample IncBWH2MmetaG_FD_160574 | JGI IMG/M metagenome (GOLD analysis project Ga0210384, IMG submission 160574) | Forest soil microbial communities from Barre Woods Harvard Forest LTER site, Petersham, Massachusetts, United States - Inc-BW-H-2-M | ecosystem: Environmental > Terrestrial > Soil >...
AGGTTTGCGAGCAGCGCGACCGCAAAGGCCTCTACGCCAAAGCCCGAGCCGGGATTCTGAAAGAGTTCACTGGTATTTCAGATCCTTACGAAGAGCCGAAGGATGCCGAAGTCGTCATCAATACCGGCGAGGTGACGCCGGAGGAAGCGGCACAGGAGATCATCCTGCATTTGGAGCGGGAAGGCTTCATCGGAGTCAACGGAGGAGGGTCCTAACTCCTGGGCGGCATTTCCCAGGCCGCCGGCTATAACCGATTCTGCCATGGCAATCGCGCTCAAGATTCTGATTGGCTTTGTGGTGGGCACCCTGATCGGCCTGACGGGTTTGGGGGGCGGCGTACTTTTGCTGCCGCTGTTGATTTTTGTCCTTAAGGTGCCGCCGATCCTGGCGGTCGGATCAGACGCGGTTTTCAATTTCTTTACTAAGATCGGTTCCAGTTGGGTGCACTTGCGCAAAGGCACGGTGCGACGCAGAGTGGTTCTCGCGTTAGCGGTAGGAAGCGTTCCTGGGTCCATCGTGGGTGTGAGTTTGCTGGGGCACTTGCGCAAGATTTACGGAACTGGAGTCAACACACTTATAACCTCGGCTATCGGCTTGCTGCTGGTCTGCATTCCAACCCTTCTGCTCTTTCAGACCCGTATCGAAGAGCACGTTGCCAGTCGCCCGCCGACTATGAAGTCATTTGTGGGGATGTCGGTCATTGGCTTGCTAGCGGGCTTTCTGGTGGGGATGACGTCGGTGGGATCGGGGAGCATCATCATGATGCTCTTGCTCTTGTTTTACAGCTATCCTCCCAAAGTGATGGTCGGAACTGACATCGTGCACGCAGTGGTACTGACCGGCGTAACCAGCGTAATGCACTGGCGCATTGGCAATGTCGATCCCGCCTTGGTAGCTTCGCTTTTGATCGGCTCTATCCCAGGAGGTCTACTGGGTTCGCATCTGAGCACACGTGTTCCCGTGCTTTGGTTGAGACGCATTCTTTGCGCGGTACTGCTCGCAACCGGTGCCCGCATGCTGTGGGCCTGAAAAGCACTGAGAACGGAGAACCGGGAACTATTAACTGATTGTAGATTCTGCTTCGCACCGTCGGCGTCCTCATGACCGATTACTCGAATAACGAAACCTTGCGGCGGATCGAATCTGCGCTGGAAGCTGCGCAAGCGGTCTTCAGCCGCTTCACACCCGGCGCGATCGAAGCTGAATACAAAATTGGTCATGATCCGGTGACCGAAGCCGATCGCGCAGTTGATGTTGTACTCCGCAAGGAACTGCTGCGCGATGGCGAAGGCTGGTTGTCGGAAGAGAGTGTCGATGACCTCTCGCGCCTTGAGAGAGATAGAGTCTGGGTCGTGGATCCTCTGGATGGTACGCGCGAGTTTGTCGCCGGCATACCCGAATTCTGTGTGAGCATTGCGATGGTGGAACATGGCTGCGCAACAGCAGGAGGGATCTGCAATCCCGCGACGGGGGAGACTTTCGTCGGTTCTCTGGAGACAGGCCTCAACTACAACGGCAAACCTGCGCACGCCAGCCAGCGCAAGAATCTCGAGGGCGCCCTTGTTTTAGCGAGCCGCAGCGAAATGAAACGTGGGGAGTGGAAACCGTTCGAGAATGGTCCCTTCAAGGTTCAGCCCATGGGATCGGTCGCCTACAAATTAGCCAGAGTTTCAGCCGGACTGGCAGACCTGACCTTCACGCTGACGCCAAAGCACGAATGGGACGTCGCCGCTGGGGCAGCCCTGGTTGAAAGTGGAGGAGGATTTGTCAGCACACTGCAAGCTACACCATTCCGCTGCAATAACGAGAATCCCCTGATCTCCGGCTTAGTCGCCGGAGCTACCGGGCTGAGAGAAGAGCTGTTCGCGGCGCTGGAGAGTCAACTCCAGCTTGCGGTTCGGAAACCCATCGCCTCGTCCTCGTAATCTCAGCGCGAGAGGTTTCTGCTATTCTGACAATAAGCAATTCCAGACTGGTGTGAACCCCTCGAGTTAATTTTCAAACAATCTTAACGATTGGCGTAGGAGAATATGGAAAGCTTGTACGTGCTGGGAGCACGACAGCGAAAGCTGCTGTTAAAAGATGAGGAGGAGTGGAATCTCTACGAAGCAGCGCTAATTTTTCATTTAAACCCGAACACAGGGGCAGTTCGGACCTGCGTCGAGTATCAAACCCCCCTTGAAGCCCGCGCCAACGAACACTCCTCAAACGTGTTCAAGAGTGGAACGCTAGTGGGAAACATCCTATACACTTGCACGTCGACTGAAGTACTGATCTTCCGATTGCCCAATTTTGAGCGCATCGGATTCATCTCACTGCCCTGCTTCAATGATTTGCATCACGTTACTCCCACTCAAGATGGCCATCTCCTGGTAGCCAGTACCGGATTGGACATGGTGGTCAAGTTCACGCTTCAGGGCGAGGTCCTAGCGGAGTGGAGCGTGTTGGGGGAAGATCCTTGGTCTCGGTTCTCGCGGTCGGTTGACTACCGCAAGGTGGAGAGCACCAAGCCACACCAGTCACATCCTAACTTTGTCTTCGAAATGGACGGTGATGTCTGGGTCACGCGATTGCGGCAGCGGGATGCAATTTCCTTGGAACGGCCGGGAAAACGGATTGATATTGCGGTCCAGTCGCCCCACGATGGATTCGTCTGCGGTCACCACATATACTTCACCACTGTGGATGGAAGAGTCGCGATTGCCAACCGAAGAAATTTACAAATAGATAAGATCGTCGACCTGAAGGAAATTGGTGAGGAGAAGGCCTTGCTCGGCTGGTGTCGCGGTTTGCTGCCTGTAGATGAGCGCCGAATTTGGATCGGCTTCACCCGAGTTCGCAAAACCAGGTTCAAGGAGAACGTGCTCTGGGTGGCCAACATTTTGCGCGAAGGCGTGATTCAGAAACCGACCCACATTGCACTTTACGATCTTACGTCCCGGCAATGTCTTCAGGAAGTCGATTTGGAATCACACGGCATGAACATAGTGTTCAGCATCTTTGCCGCATCGCCGTGAGTTCTGCCCGACGATTGACATACAGCGCCTGCATGACGATAATGCGACCTGGTCAACGCAGGTCCTCCCCACTAAGTGACGTGAGACATTTCGACCCCTGGAGGTAATCCGTGGTGGGTCGCTCAATGTGTTCTGAGAAAAAACGCGCTTCACTCTTCGGATTTATAATGCCTACGTTAGCAATGCTTCTGGCGCTTGTAACAAGCGTAGAGGCCCAATCGGTGGAGAAGGTTCTGGCTCATTTAGGCCCAACGGCCGGTGGTGGCGGACTGACCTTCGACACCAACGGCAATCTTTATGGAACTATCGCCGGCCATCAATTCGGTAGTGTTTTCAAACTTAAACCGTATAAGGACGGCCGATGGAGTTTCACGTCGTTGTACCGCTTCACCGGTGGCCTCGACGGAACGTTCCCTCAGTCGGACTTGATTTTCGATAACCAGGGTAATCTCTACGGCAGCACGATTGCAGGCGGAGCCAGCCAATTGTCCCTACAGTAATCTCGCGTCCGGCTGCGGTACTGTTTTCAGGCTTACACCAGTCGTGACCGGTGAATGGAAAAAGACAGTTTTGTACAGCTTTGTGGGTGGCGCGGAAGGAGCGAATCCCTCTGCTGGGGTGATCTCCGACAGTGCGGGCAATCTCTATGGCACGACCGCGCTTGGAGGATTGGGTCGCGGTACGGTCTTTGAGTTGACCCCCGGACAGAATGACACCTGGATCGAGAAGGTTCTCTACAGCTTCAGCGGCGGTGCGGATGGTGGGAGTCCGTCCGGTGGTCTAGTGATAGACAAAGCGGGGAATCTTTACGGTACCGCTTCCGGCGGGGGCATTGGAAATTGCGAGTCCGTTCCCTGCGGTACGATCTTCGAGCTTTCGCCGGGCATCAACAACACTTGGACTTTTCATTTGCTATACACATTTTGTTCGCGTGTGAATTGCCGCGACGGAGGTTCACCTCTCGGAGTGACTCTCGATAGCCATGGCAATTTGTACGGCACCACTCAGGCGGGCGGAGTAGTCCCCGGTTGGTGGCAGGCTGCGGGCTGCGGTACGGGGTACAGGCTGTCCCCGGGGAAAGGGGGCAGTTGGACCTTCGCCGTCCTACATTCATTCTGCCCGAAATCCTTGTGCGCTGGCGGGGCCTTCCCCTCCAGCCGTTTGAGCTTCGACAGCGTGGGAAATCTTTATGGTGTGACGATAGTGGGTGGCAACGCTAACCAAGGCACGGCCTTTAAGCTCTCGCATGTGCCCGGCAGCCTTGGACTCTTGGTACGCTGTACTCCTTTTGCGCGCTTGCCGGATGTGCCGATGGATTCGGTCCTAGGGGCGACCTGACCCTGGACGCTGCGGGCAATCTCTACGGCGAAGCCAGTTCGCTCGGTTCGCTCGTCTTTGAGATCATTCCCTAAGCCAATGAAGTAACTCATCCAGACAAGCCCGTGACAAGCGGGCCGTTGGCGACCTGTCCATGCAACGTGGACCCGACGGAACCGCATTCGTGTAGGATCAACTCGTGACCGCGGGCGGCATTGTCTTCCTGATGTATCACGAACTCGAGCTTCCCGATCGGGCAATATGCCAATCCGAGCCGGGATATGTTCGTTACGTTTTGCCGGTTTCAGATTTCCGCGCGCAGATGCAGTCTTTAAAGCGATTAGGCATGCGCGGCCTGAGTGTGAGCGACGCACTCGCCTCCCCTGACCAACATGCAGTTGCGATTACTTTTGACGATGGCTGCGAGACTGATCTCCTGGCTGTGGCTCCAATCCTGGAGGAGCTGGGTTTGGGAGCGACCTTCTACGCGACGGCTGGTTTCCTGGGGAGACCCGGATATATGTCTCCCGCGCAGTTGCGGGAGGTCTGCGATCACGGCTTTGAAATCGGTTGTCACTCCTTGACCCACCCTTACCTCACCGATCTGGATGACTCCGGTCTGCGTCGCGAGATCGTCGAAGCTAAACGACATTTGGAAGAAATCGCCGGAAGACCGATCAAACATTTCTCCTGCCCCGGAGGACGCTATGATCGGCGGGTGGTCGAAATCGCGCGGGCTGCGGAGTACGCCTCTGTAGCCACCAGTCGCCCGCACACCAATTCAAAGTCTACCGATCCTTTCGCTCTTGGACGTGTAGCAGTAATGCGCGGAACATCGCTGCGGACGTTCGACGGACTCTGCCGCGGACGCGGGTTGTGGAAACTGAACGCGCGCGATACAGTTCAGGCTGCAGCCCACCGCCTCATGGGTAATTCCCTTTACGACCGCGTCCGCTCCGTACTGCTCGGTGACGGCTAATCGCAATACCTTCCACCTGAGTCCTCCTCGCCCCCCTTCATCAAGCCTGGGTGAATTGAAGGCTCTTCTGATTCTGCCCTAGCGTAACCCCGGAGTGTCGGTCATGTACCTCTAGAGGACCTGAGGGACATGACCATCGGCTACCTGTTCGCCTCATATTCCCCGACTTACAGTTCCGGTAGGGCTCGAACGTTAGTCCCTCTATTCGTTTCGAGGATGTGTAATGTTGTTTCCCCCGTCAACAGCCGAAGCCGGTGAGGTCAAACCTGCGAGCGCATTCCGTAACAGGCCGCGCACATCGATCGTGGTTGCTGTTTCGGCATTAGTCGTCTCGACTCTAACGATCACTTCCTGCGGGCTCTCAACTCAGAATCCAAACGCTATTTCTCGAACCGCCAGCGGGAGCAAGTTCAAGTTTCCGATCATGCACAGGCTCGACGATAAAGAATCGCCAAGCCAGACGATGATCGCGGGCAATTTGCCATCAGCCGTGGTGGGGGTCAGCTACCAGGCCACCATCCCCACTGGGCGCGCGACTCCGCCCTACCAATTTCTCATCATAGCTGGTTCACTGCCGGCGGGACTCAGCGTGAATTCGGCCACTGGCGCCATTTCTGGTACGCCTCTGTTTGTCGGGACGTCCAAATTTGTAGTCTGGGTCCGTGATGCCACCACGGGGGAGTATGGTGGGTTGCAGTCCCTGAGCCTCACTGTAGCGCCGGGTGGCAGCGGCGCTCCGCCGGTCAGCGTCCAAATCTCACCGGGCAACGCTAGCCTGTCCTCGGGAGGGAGTGGACAATTCAACGCGACGGTCAGCGAAACCAGCAACGTCGCCGTGACTTGGTCGGCAACGGCGGGCACCGTCTCCCCGAATGGCTTGTTCCAGGCCCCGAATGTCACGGTCGCAACTACCGCAACCATCATCGCGACGAGCGTTGCCGATCCCTCAAAGAAAGCATCCGCAATCGCCACCGTTACCCCCGCTAGTTCCAAGTCGGGCCCCACGATCATTTCGACGGCTTTGCCTGCGGCTGTAACCGGCACTTCCTATAGCGCAACTCTGGCCGCTAGCGGAGGCACGTCGCCCTACACCTGGAGCGCATCCTCCGGCTTGCCAACTGGTCTCACGCTCGATTCGACCAGCGGAACCATCGCAGGTACAACAGGACAAACCGGCAGCTTCTCATTTACGGCCAAGGTCACGGATGCCGCCTCGCACAGCAACACCACGCCGCTGAGCTTGTCGGTCACGAGTTCGAGTTCAAGCAACTTTGATGGCCCCGCGGAACTTCCGCGAGTTTACCTGCAGACCACCATGGCGGATACGCCAACACCGGGAAACACGTTTCCGGTGACTGCAGGGGCCGACTTACAGGGGGCGCTGAACAACGCCAATTGCGGCGACACGATTACATTGCAAGCTGGCGCCGTGTTTGCGGGCGCATTTTACCTACCAGCGAAGCCTTGCGACGACGATCACTGGATCATCATCCGGACTAACGCTCCGGATAGCAGCCTGCCAGCTGAGGGCACGCGCATGACTCCGTGCTACGCCGGCGTGGCCTCGCTGCCTGGCCGCCCCGCGTTCAATTGCTCCAGCGCGAAAAATGTCCTCGCCCAAATTGCTTACAGCGGCCGAGCAGGGGATGGTCCTGTCTACTTTGCTCCTGGCGCGAACCACTACCGCCTGCTGGGCCTTGAAATCACGCGACTGGCGGGAACCGGAAGCATCGGAACCCTGGTCTCAGCACACAAGGGAACCGCCGATCACATTGTTATCGATCGTTCCTGGCTGCACGGCACGGCGCGGGACGAGACAGAAGCGGGCGTGCATTTATCGGACACAACCTACGTGGCCGTGGTCGACTCCTTCTTCACCGACTTCCATTGTGTGGCTAGGACGGGCGCGTGCACTGACGGGAAATCCATCGGTGGCGGGAACGGCAGTAATCCCGGAGGCCCGTATAAGATCGTAAATAACTTTCTGGAGGGGTCCGGGGAAAGCGTAATTTTCGGGGGCGGTCCCGCGACGACGACTCCGGCAGATATCGAAATTCGCCGCAATCATCTTTTCAAGCCATGGCAGTGGATGCCGGGTGCGTCTGGGTTCGTGGGCGGTGCGTCGGGGAACCCCTTCGTTGTCAAAAACCACTTTGAGCTGAAGAATGCGCAGCGTGTGCTTTTCGAAGGCAACGTGATGGAGAACGCCTGGGGCGGGTTCAGCCAGACAGGTTTTTCAATTTTGCTTACGCCCAAGAACCAGCACACGGAGGATGGCACCAACGTATGTCCGATTTGCCAGGTGACCGACGTGACAATTCGGTACAGCACGATCAGCCATGTCGCCGGGGGCTTCCAAGTGTCCACCGGCATTTCCGGCAACGGTACAAACGGGGGCGTGGCACTGGCAGGAGCGCGCTTCAGCATTCACGATGTAACCGTGGACGACATCAACGCCAGTCGCTACAACGGCAACGGCACGCTGGTGCAGCTGGCGAACAGTTGGAAGGTGAATGCACTGAACAGCGTTACGATCAGCCACATCACAGGTTTCACCGACCCCAGCGCCCACCTCCTCGTCCTGGGCAATATCAAGGGCAACGCTCCGATGTGGGGCTTCAACTTCACGAACAACATCGTCGTCGCCGGCCGTTTCCCGGTTTGGAACATGGGCGGCGGACCGAGCAGCTGTGCTTACCCAGACATTCCCATTTTGAGCGTGGCCGCCTGCTTTACCAGCTACCGCTTCAGCGAGAACGCCGTAATTGGCGCCCCGGCGGCTTTCCCGCCATCGCAATGGACCTCGGGCAACTATTTCCCCGCTAGTCCCGCCGACACGCAGTTCGTGAACTACAACGAGGGCAACGGTGGGGATTATCACCTTCTATCCTCGAGCCCGTACAAGAATATGGGGAGCGACGGCAAAGACCTGGGCGCTGATATCGACGCCATTCAGGCTGCGATTGCCGGCGTGTATTGAATTTCAGGGACTCAGCAGCACGCTTAAGATGGGCATGACCGCGATAACCTTCTTCTGCCACCCGGCAAGCATTCGTCCGAAAATCCCAGACTAAGAACACAGAAGGTTTCACGGCTTGCGGAAAACGTAGTGGTTCCAAAGAGAACAATAGGTGTTAAAGAGCCGGTTTCTACTGTTCCGGAAGCCGAGCATTTCCACGAAGTCGAATCCCGCCGGTTTGGTCTGCCGGATGACGTAATCAGGTGATGCGTGGAACACCAGCAGGCGGTTGCCCCGATTGTAAAGATAAGCCTTTTCCCGCACCGCCGTGAGCGTGTGGCGAAGTTTGAACTTCAACTCCTTCCAGTCTCGGAAATACCACGGCGAGCAATACAGCGACTTGAGACTGTGGGACGAGAAAATAAACGTGCCGCCGCGGCGTAAGACCCGAAAACAATTGCGAATGGCGCGCTCGCGGTTTACTTCTGGATAAGTGTAGTCCAGGCCATTAAATGAGATCAAGACGTGGTCAAACGACTCGTCGGACTCGCGGAGTTCGCAGTAATCCCCGAGTTCGAAATGCAGGTACGGGAAACGTCGCTGGGCGGTAGCGAGGCGGAATTCGGAGAGGTCGATGCCTTTTACGGCAAGACCCATCTCCCAGAGACGCAGCGTGGCGCGGCCTGCGCCGCAGGCAAGATCAAGCACTCGTTGGCCGCTCTGGTAGAACTTCCGGAAAAGCACGCGTTCCTGTGGAAAGAGTTGATAGGTAGAGCACCCCTCCAGCGACGCGGCCTCGCTGTTAAAAGTTTCGACATTCGGCGATGCATTTTGACTCCGTTTGTAAGCCGGTGCTCCCACAGTCCTGTCCTCGCGAAATGGGTGACGGGTATAATCGAAGACCCTGGTTTTTGGGATGTGGCGTACATGAATTGTACACGGAGTTGGTAACTCGGCGCTGAGACAGCCTATCGCTGGTGCGGAGCCCTCCCGGACGAGGAAATAATTCGGTGGTTAAACGAATCGCCTTCAGGCTGCTCGTTCGCGAAACTGAACTGAAAACTGGCACGGAGTTAAAGTTGAACACGGCGGTCAACAGGAACCAGAGGAAAACGGCGCCGGTTTTCGTATTGGGAAGTCCTCGTTCTGGCACCACTCTGCTTTATGACATGCTGCTCTCAGCTGGTGGATTTGCGGTTTACCTCGCCGAGTCCAACGTTTTTAATTTGCTGGCTCCGCGCTTTGGGAGCCTGGTGGTACGCGAAAATCGGAGGAAACTCCTGCATGCCTGGCAGGGCAGCAAGCTCTTCCGGGCCTCTGGTCTCAATTCTCAACTGATCGAGAAGAAAGTGCTAGAGGAATGCCGCAGTGCGGGCGACTTCCTCCGCCTTGTCATGAGCGAGATTGCGCGCGCGCAGGGAATGCAGCGCTGGGCCGAAAATTCGCCCGAAGGAGTGCTTCATCTGCCGACCATCAAGCGGCAGATTCCGGACGCGTTGGTGATCCACATCATCCGCGACGGACGAGATGTGGCCTTGTCGCTGGCTAGACTCAAATATGTTCGCCCTTTCCCATGGGAAGAACGGCAGAGTTTGATAAGCGCGGGCGTGTATTGGGAATGGATCGTGGAGCATGGACGCAGGTATGGGCACCTGCTGGGCCCTGACTACCTGGAAGTACACTTTGAAAACCTGATAGCCTCGCCGCAAGAGACTCTCAACAAAATCGGCGAGTTCATCGATCAGGGATTGGATTACGACCGCATCCGGCAAGTGGCTTATGGCTCTGTAAGCCAGCCCAATACTTCCTTCAAAACTGAATCTCCAGGCACGGGATTCAGCCCGGTTGGCCGCTGGAAAAAAGGCTTTTCTCCACATGAATTATTGAGGTTCGAAAGAATGTTAGGGAAGACTTTGGAGGAACTCGGTTACGCGCCATCAATGCCCGGATCTTCCGAAGGCATGAACCTGGAGATGAAGGCTACGCGTTTGATCCATCGCAGTTACTTCGTGGGAAAGCTTTTGTTCAAGCGAAACTGGTTAGTTCGAACTCTCCGCCCCGCTTTGACGAGCGCCGAAATTGATGCGACCGTCCTGGCCGACGATCACGCTACCGAAATAAAAGCGGTCTCATCGCAGTTTTCTTGAAACCATCTCACAGTAACCCGCCTTGCGCGGAATGACCGGAGAGCGCAGGCAGGGAAGCTGGAACATCAAAATTCCTGACTGGCAATTCGCCATCAATGCAGACTCGCAGCCAAGTCTCAAGATTGAGCAGCCGCCAAATACGATTTCCATGGTCCCTGCGCCCGCTGCGGTGTTCGGCAAATAGCTGCCTCAACGCTTCGGGCTTGAAAAGACCTCGCAACAGCGTCCTGGGCTCCAATAGCATGCGCTCCAGGTCATCTAATTGCGGTCCTGCCAGCCAGTAGGCCCACGGAGTCGGAAAACCCATTTTCTGGCGATACACGATGTCCTTAGGAAGGAGGTCTTCGATTGCCGACTTGAGGACGAACTTGCCCGCTAACCCTTGCACGGCGTATTCCGCCGGAATGCTGGCGGTAAACTCCACTAGCACATGGTCGAGAAACGGCACTCTGCTCTCGATTGAAGCTGCCATGCTCATCTGGTCTTGCTTCATCAGCAACTCCACCAGATAGGTCTTAATATCGGTGTAGAGCAGCCGATGCAACAGGTCAGCCGAAGAATTCTCCCAGAACTGCATCGACCCACGGTAAGCGTCACCACAAACGGCTCGCATTTCGTCGGAGAGAATGTGGGCTTGCTCGGACGCCGAAAACGAGCAGTAGAAGTTGTCGAAGTAGAACGACGGCCACGATTCGCCATCGCGCACCAGAAACGTGTGTTCCAGCTTGCGATGCAAAGCCGCGGTGAGCGGACTAGAATTGATTCCCTGTCGCACCCAGCGCCGCAGAGAGGATGGTGTCATCAAACGGTACAGCTTATCCATCCGCGCATTCATGAGTGTCCACGCGTAGCGCGTGTATCCGGCCAAGGTTTCATCGCTACCTTCGCCGGTCAGCACCACTGTGACCCTCTCCCTTGCCAACCGCGCTACGAAGTAGAGCGCCACGCTCGACGGCCATGCAATGGGCTCATCCTCGTGCCAGATCAGTTTGGGCAGCGTTTCGAAAAACTCTTCCCGGTTTAGCCGAACTTCGTGGTGTCTGGACCCGATGTGCTCTGCCGTCTGCCTGGCAAACGGTAATTCGCTGAAGGCTTCCTCTCCGTACCCGACAGAGAAGGTTTCAATGGGCTCGCGCCGAATCTTCGTGGTGAGCGCGGCAACAGCGCTGGAATCGAGCCCGCCGCTAAGAAAGACGCCCAGAGGAACGTCGCTCATCAAGTGGCTCGAGACACACTGTTCCAGCAGTTCACGGTAGGTGCTGACATAGTGCTCTCTGGATTTGCCGTCAGTGTCAGGCTGAACCGAGAGGTCCCAGTAAGGTGTGATCTTGAGCTGACCGCTTTCATCCAGCTCAAGGGTGTGGCCGGGAGGCAGTTTCCGGATGCCGGAGTACATTGTCTCGGAGCCAGCAACGTAGCCAAATGCCAGGTATTCGGCCAATGTCGCCCGGTTGAACTCGGCCTTCACTCCCGGACAGGCGAGAATGGTCTTGATCTCGGAGCCGAAAAGAAATTTTTCGCTGTCGAACCGGTAGTACAGGGGCTTGATTCCCAACCGGTCGCGTGCGATGAACAGGTTTCGCTTGCGCCGGTTCCAAATGGCGAAGGCGAACATTCCCCGCAAATGTTTTACGCAGTCGGGTCCATATTCTTCGTAAAGATGGACGATAGTCTCGGTGTCGCTCTTGGTGCGATAGTGATGGCCCCGCGCCTCTAAATCGTCTCGCAGTTCCTTGTGGTTGTAGATCTCGCCGTTATAGACGATCCAGAGATTGTCATCTTCATTGCTGATCGGTTGGTGCCCTGTCTTGATATCAATTATGCTCAACCGACGTATAGCCAACCCGACGTGGTTTTCGAGGAAGAAACCGTCGTCGTCTGGACCGCGGTGGACGATCTGGCGATTCATCTCTGCCAGAGTGTCGCGTTCCACGTGTCGTCGTGGGTCGGGATAGAAGATACCGCAAATTCCGCACATGACTAAACACCTGTCTGCCCGGAACCAGGCACACTCGAAACAGGGACGCTACTCGCCACCGGCGCCGCTTCGCATTCCGCTGTAATGCCATCCAGGGGAAGGGTTTCACGAACCGATTTGCTATCGCTAGAGAAAAGCTCTGTCCGGCCATTCGTCTCGACCAATTCGCAGCGCTCGATCGCCCGCGTACAGGAAACTACCCGCTGTCCGCCGCTTTCGACAAAGCTGCCATTGCAGAAAATAAGGGTTCGCACTCCGCCAGGATTCGTCCCGAAGTAGACAAATTCGGCGTCACTGGTCCAAGGTCCCAACGACCATGCTCGGCCCGATGCGGCGAAAAGAAAGTAGTGCTCTTGATCCGGCGCCTCATAGCGATAACCACTGACCGAAGCGTGAGTGCTTTTCATTTTTTCCAGTTTACCCAGATTGGCAGCAGATCCCTGAGTTGGGAGCAATAGCGTTACGAATTCCGCAGGCAAGGTCGCCACGGTACGAAATCGTGCCACCGTCGATGGCTCCTTGCGTCCGTAGGCCGGAGACCAGACTTTGTGCAATATCTCGCAATTCCAACCGTTTCCTTCCGTCGTTCGCAATGAGAACCCATTCCGCTGGTCAGGAAAGTCAAAAACCAGGTCAGCAGAACCGCGCGGGACCAGGTCCGGAGCCAAGTGCCAGAATAGGTCGAGACAGTGTTGCCCAGTCCCTGCTGCCAAATCGCGAACCAGCCAAAAATGCGACTTTAGGGAGAAGACCCAGCGTCGATGGACGACGGGCTTGGGCAGGCGACTGTAGCCCTCATGCGTGCCGGTAAATAAATCAAACCGTTCACCCGTAATCCAGAGATCGGATCGAGTTTTAGAGAGATTCGCCCACGCAAACGGCGCTTTGGGGTCGGCTTGATCTTTGCCATCAACTCTCATCGTGTTGTGTGATGCCGTTCCGCGGAACTCGTCGCGCTCGAAACTATTTCCCACGTATTCATAGGTTCCAGGATCGACCAGCAGCGCTCGACCATTGCTGTTCGCGCAGATGCTGAGCGCGTCGGCATGACCGTGACCTGCGGTGGCAGCGCCTTGCGGTCCCGCATCAATGACCAGCTGTCGTTGGGCACCGGCTTCTGCCATCAGGTACAGCCCGGAGACGCCAAGACCAACGGAGATGGAAGGCGGCTCGGTGGAGACCAGATTGTCAAAAACAGCCACACCTTTCGAAACCAGCAGCCACACCGTTTCCTCACGGATACCGCCGGCCACTTCCTTGAAATCTCCGCGACCGAATAGAACCGCCCCTGTTGCCAGCGGGTCGAGCATGTGCTCGGTCCGATTCCTCTGCGGGTTGAACAATCGGCCGCCATCGTCATCGCCGAATCTTGGCGGCACACCTGCCCGGCCCAGCCAACAGAGCGCCTCCAACATCTTTTCTGTCGTCCGATCGAATCCGGGTGGAATCACGGTGCCATTAAGCGATGCCAGAATTCGTGCGTGCAGAAAAAGATCCAACGCGTAAACGTGATAGTAGATGGATTGTTCAAAATGCATGCCATCGGCTGCAACCTGGCGGTGGGCTTCTTGTAGAACTATCTCCCAGCCACGCCGCTTCCACCGCTGCGCCGATCGTAGTTCCGGACACAGAGTTCCTATAAAGAAAAGCGCTACCCCTTCTCCGAGCAGATGGGTGTTGGGCGAAAAATAAGTGGAAAGATAGCGCTCAATATGACGACCACTAATACCGAGGGACTCCAGCCACTCACGATGAAACTCGTGGGGAGCAACCAAACAATCCGCCAGGAGAAAATAGGTCCACAGCCACGACAGACTCCGAAAGGCGACTTCCAGAGTGCTGGCCCAGTTGACGCCGACAGGATACGGATTTTCCGTGTGCCAGTGCTTCCACTGGCGGAAAATCTCCACGGCAAACTTCTCATCGCCGGTCAGACGATACGCCTTGGCCAGGGTGACAAAGTGCTGATGCCGATTTAATTCCCATGTGATTTTGACATCACCCGCCTCCGCGAAATCAAGAAACCGAACACGGTGAAAAGATTTTCGCGGCGCTCGCTTGGCATGTACGCGGTCGCAGTGCCAGTCGATGTCCCTACCGTAGTCCAGATCTTCGTAGCCGAGCAGGTCAAATCGGTGCTGGCAGATGCGCTCAGCCCGTTGGACGATGTCTGCAGTTTCCCTCGGGAAACGTTGCTCCAGTAGATGGCAAATGGAGGAGATATCCGCGCTGGCAAAGAAAAACTGCGGGGGAGACTGTGAACCTGGATCGCGAACCTGGATCGGAAATCTGAGTCCCAGGCGCTGGCGGAGCGCGTCAGCCCGGGCGCTGGCGTATTGTCTGCCGCGATCGAGCAATTCATCGCTTCCCATCGAAGCTAGGCGCGCCCAGCGATCCTTCCGTGTCTTTTCAGGAGACATGCGGGCCTCTTATCCTGGGATCGTCGCTCGTAGGTATGAGGGCATCGGCCCTTTGCAGTTGTTCCATCCTGTTGTGGCTCTTATAGTTGTATGGGACAAGGTTAGCAATTCTTCTTCCAAAACAATGCTCCTCTTATGCCAATGCTAGAGCAACTTCGCCGCTGAAGCGGGAAAAGTTTGCCTCACACATGCAATTCCTTGCACCTTAGACAGGCATTTTCTTCGAACCGCACTGTCGCACCATTCCGTTCCCTAAGTCGTTGCAAAGGTAATGTTAACTCATGGCATTTTCGTACATTGGTCGTCTTCGGCATCCGAGTTGCCCGTATATATTGGTACAAGTACCCCAAAGCACTCCGGGGACCCGTGCGCACGCGAAAAACCGAGCATTCCAATGAACCGATCTATCAGCGTCTTTGGTTTGGGATATGTGGGGACGGTAACCGCCGCCTGTCTTGCGTCCAAGGAAAACCGCGTTCTGGGAGTGGATCTGAGTGCCGCGAAAGTTGAGGCGATGGAGAACGGCCGCAGCCCAATCGTTGAACCACGCCTGAACGAACTGATTGCTGAAGCCCACAGAGCTTGCCGTTTGCACGCCACGGTGGACTCCGCTGCGGCAGTCACGCAAACCGAGATCTCTTTCCTATGCGTGGGCACGCCGAGCCTGCGCAACGGGAAGCTTGATCTTGGCCACATCGAACCAGTCTGCCGCGAAATCGGCGCGGCCTTAAAAAACAAAGATTCGTTTCACTTGGTTGTCCTGCGCAGCACCGTGCTGCCGGGCACAGCGGAGACAGTGGTAATCCCGGTGCTGGAGCAAGCCAGCGGCAAGCGCATGGGAAAGGACTTTGGAGTTTGCGTGAATCCCGAGTTCATGCGCGAAGGTACGGCGGTAACGGATTTTCTCGAACCCGCGATGACTATCGTCGGGGCGTCTCAGTCAGAACACGCAGCCGTCCTCAAAGAGATTTACGCATGGGCTCCGGGCCGCATTTTTGACACTTCTTTTCGTTCAGCTGAAATGTTGAAATACCTCTGCAATGCATGGCACGCGCTGAAAGTCAGTTTCGCTAACGAAGTCGGAACCCTGGCAAAACAACTTGGCGTGGATGCTGAATCAGTCATCGAAGTATTCTGCGCCGACAACAAGCTGAATATATCCCCCAGCTACTTGAAGCCTGGGTTTGCCTTTGGCGGCTCCTGCCTGCCCAAGGACGTTCGCGCCCTCAACTATCGCGCCAAGGAACTCGACCTCGAGCTGCCCTTGCTGGAATCGATTCTCCGCAGCAACGAAGTGCATCTTGAACGTGCTGTGGAAATGGTTTTAGCGACGGGCAAGAAGAAAATCGGCATGCTAGGGCTAAGTTTCAAAGCCGCTACCGACGATCTTCGCGAGAGCCCACAGGTGCAACTGGTAAAGCGGCTACTCGGCGAAGGGCGGCAAATCCAGATCTGGGACGACAATGTTTCCCTCGGTCGACTGATTGGTTCCAACCGCGAATACATTGAGCATGTAATTCCGCATATCGGTTCCATGCTCAATCCCAGTCTGGAGCAGGTCGTGCGGAACTCCGAGTTAGTCATCGTTGCGACTCGCGGCGTGAATCGCGACGCGCTGCAAGTACTCTTGCGGGCGAATCAAACCGTCATCGATCTAGTGAATCTTGAGAAATCGCGGCGTTTAGACAGCAGCGCCTCTTATGACGGAATCTGCTGGTAGGAGATTGTCGCGGTGAGAATCCTGTGGGTGAAGGCAGGCAAGCTTCTGCCGGTAGATACCGGCGGTAAGATTCGCTCCTATAATATCCTGCGCCTCCTGGCACAGGACCACCAGGTTACGTTCCTTTCCTACTACGGTGGGCGCCGGGATGCGGAATACGAAGCAGCCATCCGAAAGGAACTCCCGGGAACAGAAACCATCTACACTGCCGCTCCAGACTCAACTTCGTTCGAACAGGGATTGGACTATCTTCGGCGGTTTGTGGCATCGGCGCCTTATGCGGTAAGCAAGTTCACGCATCCGGAGGTGCGGAAAACCATTGCGGCCTGGCTCGCGGAGGGCCGTTTCGACGTCGCCGTGTGCGATTTTCTCTCTGCTTCGCTTAACTTCCCTGGCCAGCTGAAGACACCCACCGTCCTTTTCCAGCATAACGTCGAAAGCTCCCTCTGGCAGCGGATGGCGAAGACTGAATCAAATCTGATCAAGAAGCTTTCTTTCAGTATTGAATCCGCCAAAATGACCCGCTATGAGCGCGCTGCTCTGCGAAAGTTTCAGCGTGTGATTGCAGTCTCTGATCACGATCGTCAGCAGATGCTGGCATTGGACCCCAGTTGTAACATCACAGTCGTTCCCACTGGAGTGGACGTTCACAAGTTCACTGTGGCGCCTGCTTCAACAGCCAATCCTCCACGGATTGTTTTTACAGGTTCAATGGACTGGGAGCCCAACACCGACGCGGTGGATTATTTCTGTCATCAAATCTGGCCTCGGATTCATGCCGAGTTCCCCAATGCTATTTTCCAGATTGTGGGACGCAATCCGCATTCTTCGGTTCGCCGCCTCGCTTCCGAATCGGTGGAAATAACCGGCACAGTTCCCTCGGTGGCGGACTACCTGAGGGATGCCTCGGTGGTCGTCGTTCCCCTACGTATTGGGGGCGGCACCAGACTGAAGATTTTTGAGGCTATGGCCATGGGCAAAGCTTTGGTTTCAACTTCCATTGGGGCGGAAGGGCTCGCGGTCCACAGTGGACGCGATCTCATACTAGCCGACGAGGCTTCCGAGTTCGCGGACTCCATTCTCATGCTCTTGCGCGACTCGGACGTGCGCCGGAAATACGAACTGGCTGCGGTGCAACTGGCTTCTCAGTTTGATTGGTCTCGAATCGTCCAACAGTTTGCGGAGGTGTTGAATGCGGCAATGATAACCGGAGGCGTAGAGCGGCAAACCGCCGGGAATACGGTTTCGGTCAGCCCATGAAAATACTGGTCCTGGATGGAAACCAAAATCAGGCCGTAGCGTCTGTCCGCTCCTTGGCTCGTGCCGGCTATGCCGTGTTGGTGGGCGAGTCCAGCTCCTGGTCGAAGGCTGGTTGGTCTCGTTCTTGCCATGGAACGTTCGAATATCCCGCACCGCAGCATCAAACCGAGGCTTTCGTTTCACGGATCGCGGAGATGGTTCGCTTGGAACCGGGAACACTCGTCCTGCCCATGACGGAAGCAACCACCCTACCGCTCTCTGCACAGCGCGATGTTCTTTATTCCGCGGGTGCGCGCATGGTGTTGCCATCTCACGCCGAAGTGCTACGCGCCTTCGACAAGGACCAAACCACCCGGCTTGCCGCATCTCTGGGGATTACGGTGCCGAGGACTATTCTGATTTCGAGCCTCGAAGAGGCCAACCGGGCCGCCGCCTCCATCACTTATCCCGTTGTGCTCAAGCCCCGCGCGTCGGAGGAATTGTCTTCGCAAGGTGCGGTGCACACCACCGGCAGGCCGCGTTACGCGAGCACTCCGGCTGAGTTTCGCGCGGCTTACGACGAAATGACCCGCCGATGTTCTGCCCTGCTGGTGCAGGAATATGTGAAAGGCGAGGGCGCCGGTTACTTCGCTCTTATGCGGCATGGTGAACTGCGAGCTGAGTTCGCCCATCGCAGAATCCGCGACGTTCATCCCACCGGTTCAGGAAGTGCGGTGCGGGTCAGCGTCGAACCGCAACCAGAGATTCGCGAGGCCGCGCTCGAGATCTTGCGCGCCCTGAATTGGCATGGAGTCGCTATGGTTGAGTTCCGTCACCAGAAAGGCGAGCCTCCCGTCTTTCTGGAAGTCAACGGCCGCTTCTGGAACTCGCTGCCTCTTGCCTGTTTCGCTGGAGTAGACTTCCCCGCGCTGCTGGCACGCATGGCCGAGACAGGAGACGTTGAATCAGCGCTTCCCTACCGCGCAGGCGTGCGCTGCCGCTGGTTTCTGGGCGACTTCCGGCATCTGTTGGAAGTATGGCGCGGCGCGCCCCCGGGCTTCCCCGAACCGTACCCTGGCAGGCTACAGACCCTCGCCTCTGTGCTCTCGCCCGTCCGAGGGACCGTTCATGATCTTTTCACCTGGAATGATCCGCTCCCCGAATTGGCAGATTGGCTGAACTTTGCGATGCGTATTGTGGACCACAAGCCAGCGTGGAAAGGCTTGCATGCTCAAGGGCGCTATTCACATTCATAGCACCTATTCGGACGGAGAATTTACCCTCGCCGAACTGAGGGAGATTTTTCTAACGGAAGGTTGCACGTTCATCTGCATGACTGACCACGCCGAATACTTCGACCAGGACAAGCTCAGGGCCTACCAGAAGGAATGCCAGTCACTCTCTGACCAGCAATTACATTTCGTCGCCGGCATGGAATACACGTGTGACCAGCGCATGCACATCCTCGGCTACGGAGCCACCACTCTCGCCGAGAGCAAGGACGCGCAAACGGTCATCAACCACATCGATGCCCAGGGCGCAATCTCCGTCATCGCCCACCCCAGGGATGAATCATTTGATTGGATAGAAAGCTTTGAAGCTCTGCCCCAGGGCATTGAAACCTGGAACTCCAAGTACGATGGTCGCTACGCGCCCCGCCCCGCAACGTTTGCATTGTTGCAGAGGCTGCGGGGCAGGCAACCCGCCATGCACGCCTTCTACGGCCAGGACCTGCATTGGAAAAAACAGTTTCGCGGACTCTTCGTCCAAGCGGATTGTGACTACGCCGAGCCCAGCCACATCCTGGCTGCACTGGCGAGTGGCGCATACTGGGGACAAAAAGGCGAGTTGGAGCTTCCCTCATCTGGGGTTCTACCGGAGGAGATGCTGGCCCAGTTCTCCAGTACCCATGAAAGATCGCATCGCCTTTGGCAACTCCTGAAGGAAGGTAAGAAAACGCTGGACCGTATAGGCATAAAGGTGCCGGAATCCCTCAAAACCCAACTGCGTAGGATTTTTTGAGAACTTGGCCAACCGCTCTGATCTGAAGTGTTCGCAACGGTCCTAGCGGATATAAAGCCTTGCTTACGACCAGCACTCACGCCGCCAAGTCGCCGGCCTGCTCGCGGTTGAGCGCAAGCAGGGCAATGCCGAACCCTTTGCTGTTGCGCATGTCCCGAATCACCGTGAATCCTACTTGTTGCAGATAGCGGAACATTTGCGCTGGCGTATAGTCCGGAACGTCGGGATGGTATTCCAAGCAGATGTGACGAATGCGCCGGAGAACCCGAGCTGGTGTGGAAAACAGAACCTCGTACTCGCTACCTTCAATATCCATCTTCAAAAGATCCACGCTGGTGATGGATTGTTCCTCAAAGACCTGTTCCAGAGTTGTGGTCGGTACAGTAGTTGTCGGTACTGGAGCAGTGTCCTGATCTTTTTTGGGGTGAAACGCAATCACGCGGCGGGCTTGGCTTCGCTTGCCACCGAGCCGCATCATTCGACGCTCAGAATCTCCCCCCAGAGCATAGTTAAGACAACGGACCCGATCGCCGAGTTGGTTATTGCGAACATTTTCCATGAGGCGCTCATAACTCTCGGGAAAGGGCTCCACCGAGATCAGTTTGGCACGGGGTGCTTGCCGTGCGGCCAAGAGTGTGAAGAATCCGATGTTGGCGCCAGCGTCCACGATAAGCTCTTCTGAACCCTCCAGAGGGTAAACGCGGCGCAAGAATATCTGCCAGAAGGCCCAGACATCGCTGACTTCCTTCAAATAGATGGGCCGTAGGTCCCGCAGTTGGAGCGAGCAGGGATACGCCAGATCCTTGAAGCCCAGGTAGGCCAGGGTTATCGGAAACCATTGTTTCGTCTCGCGGGCACACCGGACAACTTCCGCAGCGCGGTGCAAACTCCGAAAAATGGCCAGCTTTCGGCGCATGGGGGAGTGTGAAGTCTATCAGGCTCGGCCCCGAGTGGCAAAGATCTCGATTAACACCCCTGGGGATGCCAATGCCTCATCCGGCCCGGACCTAAACTGGGTGGAGGAATGCCTACCAGGAGAATGGAAGAGTACACCGAAGAGCGCTACGGCTGATTAATTCCCATGCGGCCTGTGTCGGCAGTTTCAGCCAAGGGCGTATTGGACTTCAGCCACAATTTTGCGTCGAAATATGCAGGATATACCACGCTCATCAGGTACGTCGCCCAGATGCGACGCGTCTCTCCGGGGAGCTTGGCCAGCGGATACCCTAACTCAACCAGCAAGTCGCCGATTTCGCTCTCCAGTTGCGCCACTTCCGCTGTTGAGAGCACGGTTTTCCACCGTCCCATCGGGCTCACCTCTTTATGGTTGCCATCCGCCTTGAAGGACGAATTGGGAGTCCGCACCGCACCCAGGGCTACGCTTTGAATGCGGTCATAGTCCAGGTCTTGGTCGATGAAGGCACTCAATCGGGCCAAGGTAGCTCGCGGATCGCGAATCAAGTCTTCGTATTGCACTTCCACGTAATCGGAGCCCATCTTGCTGCCGTACTTTCTGCCCCTGCTGACCATCCACTTCCAGAACAATCCGGCGAGCACCAGGCTGCGACGACGATCCCAAGGAAACGGACGTATCCATCCAATCTTGTCCAGCGATACGGCCACATCTCGGCCGTCGCGGATGATATGAACAATGAGAGCTTCCGGAATGAGCTTCTTGATGAGCGGCAAATACAAGAGATGCAAAGGAGTGGATTCCGCCCAACGATCAACCCCTTGCTTGCGGGCAATGGTTTCCATCAGGATGCGCAGAAAATCGCCGGTGTTCTGGCATTCATTTAGAATCCGGGGCTCGATTTCTTCGCGCGTCAGTCCCGATCTTTGAAAGAGCTTGCTCCTGAACCAGGCGTTTAAGAGCTTCTGCCGGTTCTTGCGCTTGCGCAAGTCCCCGAACCGAAGGCCCAGCAGATTGAAGGCGTTGCTTTCCGTGTGATAAACCGCAAAGCCACCGGCCGAAAGGAGCATATGGTAGAGCAGCTTGGTTCCCGACCTTCCGCAGCCCAACACAAACACGGGAGCCTTTTTCCTGAGCCTTTGCTCCACCTGTTTTTGCGCATCCTGACTCTCCACGTTGCTAGCTGTCCGATACATGTGTTATTCCCAAAGTAGGTACATCCGGACCCAAATGCTCAACGCGCTGAACCGGTTTGCGGAACCGGATCCATCAGCTCTAATTCTGATAGACTTGCCAGCCTCCCCGCCGGAGTCTGGATTTTCAGCCACAGCTTGGCGCTAAGAAAGCTTGGATAGACTGCCCGCATCCATCGTTCTCGAAGGGCTGGCCTTCTTTCCTTTTGCGGCGTAATTAATTTATAGCCCAACTCCTCCAGGCACGTGCCTGCCAGCGCTTCCAGAGCCGCTATCTCCTCGCGCAGCAACTTGTTCTTCCAGCGATAAACAGGATTCATCTGAGTTGCCTGCGCGACCTCGCCTCGAAATGAAGAATTGGACTCGCTGAGTCTGCCCAGACCCGTGCTCTGAATACGCTCATAGTCCAAATCGTGATCGAGAAATTGGCCGAGCTTCTTCATCGTAGCGCGAGGCTCGCCGACCAACTCTTCATAGTGAATTTCCATATATTCACCAGGGATGCGGCTTCCGTAACTTCGTCCTCTGCGGACCATCCACTCCCAATACGATGCCGTCGCCAGCAGACTTCTTGATTCTCCTCGGTCCCAAGGAAGCGGCTGGAATCCACCCATCTTCTTCAGTGATAAAGCGATGTCTCGCCCATCCCGGATAATGTGAATGAAGAGCGCTTCAGGAATGTCGGCCCTGATTCTCGCCATGTGCAGGACATTGTCGGGATCATAGACAGCCCAGCGGACAGCGTTCTGATTCCTTGCGATTTCGTCCATGGTGATTCTGATGAAATCACCGCCGGTCTTGCAATTCTCGAGCAGCTTAGCTGTGAGTTGTCGGGCGTCAAGTCCAGATCTTCGGAAGCCTTTGCTACGGAGCCATACCTCGATTATCCTCTTACGATTTTCAATCTTGTTCAGCTGGCCGAATCGGGGTATCAACATCTTGTAGATCGGCAGATAGCCGCGATATACGGCAAAGCCTCCGGAGGAAAGCAGAGTGTCATAAAGCAGATTGGTTCCAGACCGATGGCAGCCCACCACGAAGACGGGGCGCCGGCTTCGTTCTATGACCTGATTGGTTTCCAGATCGACCTCTAAATTGATCCTTCGAATCATTCTTGAGGATTGGAATTGTCCCCAGCAGACGAACAGTATAACATCGTTTTACGATGTCTCTTGCCGCGAGAGCCGTCTCTGTGACCCCGGGGAGACATGTGCAATCGGTTGCACTTCTACCTGGGCCCACCCGCCTCTTAATAGATGAGAACCGTTACGTTGGTCGTCAGTACTCAGCGCCCACCGATCTTCTGTAACCACCAGTAGCAAGCTTACGTATTACTGAGGCGCGATTTCTTGGGCGGGCGGGTGGTGGTCTACCTTTGCGGTTTGTTTGCTGGATCGACGGGAGAGGCTGGGCCACCAGCGAGAGGAACCCCACCCATTCGCAAAGAGCGCGAATGAGTGGGCCACTCGCCATAAACTTCCCTGCTCTGTATCCAGTTCTTGACTTGCGGGTGGACTAACCGCAGAATCTCCGAATGCCGAAATCTGGCCGACAGGCCCCGGTGCCAACCTCTGGAGAGCTCAGGCTCCTCAAAATCCTGTGGCGCTTGGGTGAAGGCACGATCGAGGATGTATTGCAAGCGTCCCATGAGAATCCTTTACCAAACTACAAGACAGTCCAGACTCTCCTGCGAATCATGGAGAACAAGAAAATGGTGACTCATCGCTTGCTGGGTCGGGCCTTTGTATATAGGCCACGAGTTCGGCAGGATGAGGTGAATCGACTCTCCATACGATCGTTGCTGCAGCGGCATTTTGAGGGCTCGCGAAGCGAACTCCTATTGAATCTACTTGATGACGAACACATCGAAGCTGCCGAGCTGAGGGAACTCGGCGAGCTGATTCGTCGCCGTCGTGAGGCCATCAAGTCACCTCGTCAGCGTAAAAATCCGAGACGTGAGGGTGATTCATGACATTTAATAGCTCGTTGTCTGCTGAGAGCACCTGGATGACGTATTTTGTCCAGATCGTCTTGGGCTATCTGGTGACCTGGACGATCTGTGCCTTGATTCAAAGACCCGCGATTCGCTCACGTCTGTGGCGCTGCTTTCTCTTCTTAACGGTTGCCGGCTGGCTGGCTTTGTCAGCACCTGCGCCGGACAGAGCTGTTGGATCTACCATTTCTTCCACTGCCGTGGGTAGTTCGGCGTTACGTTGGTCGTTGCCAGTGACGGGGGGGTGGGCACATCCACTGGACTTGTTGTGGGTATGGACCGTGCGATTTTACCTTGTGATATTGGCGCTTTCCCTGTTCCAAATGTTCGTGAGGCGGTTACGACTTGAGGCCCTCCGGCGGAGCGGCCAGCTGCCCTCGCCGGAACTGGGTCTCGTGTTTCAGAGGCTTCGCCGAGAGATGAAGGTTGGTGGTTGCAAACTGATCCTAACCAAACAGTTGCGTTCTCCCGGCACGGCGGGCTGGTATCGACCTCACGTCTTCTTGCCAATGGAAATGGTACCGTCCCTCACCTCCAATCAACTTCTCGACATTCTGAGGCACGAGCTCATTCATGTCAGAGATCGCGATTACCTGTGGGACCGGTTAGTAGCGATCGTGTGTCGACTGGTTTGTTTCCATCCGGCAGTGTGGCTTGCCCATCGACAGTTGCGCAGGGAAATGGAATTGGCTTGCGATCAGGAAGTGGTGGCGGGGCGTACAGAAAGCCGGCTAGGGTACGCTGAATGTCTTACAAACATGGCAAGGTGGCGGTCGCTGGGCCAGGCCAGGTCGGTAAAAGGAATTGGGTTCTCCTCCTCCTCCGCGTCTTTGCTCGCTACACGAGTGCGAGCCTTGTTGCGTGAGCCGTCTCCGCGGTCTCTATTTCAACAGGTTTGTCGAACTGGCGCTGTTGGCCTAATGGTGGTGCTAGTTGTGTTTTTTTTACCTGGCGTAGGACTGACCTTCTACTGGTCGGTTCCGCATTCACTCGTGAGTCGGCGTTCCAGCTTGGAACGAGGCCCGTCGGCTCATGTCCGTGTAGTCGACAAAGACTTTCGGAAACGAACGCAGAGGGCACTGTCGGTACAGCAGGCAGAGATGCGAAGTGTAGACGCAGCCCCAAATCAGCTGTCGAGCCTTTTTGCAGAAATAAATGCTCGGCCTATGCCGGTGCTTGCAAACTCATCAATGTCCGGCAGTGACGGAGCAAGATCGGCGTCCACGCCGAATGAGAATGGCCATACGGGATCTCAGGGCTCGGACCCGATCTGGAATCAATCTTCATCAACTGATGCGCCACCGAGTTGGGGGGATGTGGCGAACACTGCAATCAGGGTTGGGGTTTCGCTCACGCCGGGAGAAGGAGGGTCGCATACCGGCCGACCCGACCGCGACCCCGACCCCCGCAGACTATTCTAATAACCGTCCGCAGGGTCTATGGCAGAGCATTGAGCATCCCCTAACGCCGACGGTCGAAAGCCAACAAGAGGCAACCCACAGTGAGCGTCCTGCCATTGGACTAAGACGAGCACCGCGGCAAAATTAAGACCTACGCCCCAAACATCCTAAAGGCTTGGGAGCCCAGCTGCATGCTTTCGGCATCCCGGCTGTGGACTTGACAAATCAATCTTAACCAATTAAGACTTGCATTGCGCCCTGCCTCATTCCGGCCACGAGGCGTGTGAACAGCTTTGGATCTGCAGACCGTGTGACACAGTGAACGAAATACGCTGACGTAGTGAAGTGCAATAGCATCTAAGAATGTGGGAGCGCCCGATGAGTTTCCTCCTTAGAATTCTTGAGGAGCAGCCGTTTCGGTTATTTGTTCGAAGCCTTATCAAGCGCTTACCTGTTAGGGTCCGCTCTCTCGAACGCTGGGACGCCGTAGACCGACCTCACTATCTCTGCGGCATTCTCGCCGCTGCGGACCTTGCCCAATCTAGTGGCGTCGATTCGATCTATATCATTGAGTTTGGCGTGTCTCAGGGCAAGGGTTTGCTTCTCATGCAGGCTTACGCGCAAATGGTGGAGCAAGAAACCGGGGTTGGCCTCAAAGTCGTTGGGTTCGACACCGGTATCGGTCTGCCTTCAACTGCCGGGGATTACCGTGATCACCCCGACAAGTGGAAAGCAGGCGATTACCCTATGGATGAGGAATGGCTACGGGCGCGACTACTGCCCACTACCGAGCTGATAATCGGCGATGTGCATCACACGGTGCCGCAATTTGTTAAGCGACAACGTTGGCCCCTGGGATTTGTAGCCGTGGATATTGATCTTTACTCCTCCACCAGGCAAGCACTTCAAGTCTTCTGCTTTCCTCAAAGCCGGATGCTGCGTCGCGTTTTCCTCTACTTTGATGACATTATGCTGCCGGAGAGTCATCGTTTTGCTGGCGAGCGCCTGGCTATCGAGGAATTCAATGCGAAGAACCAAACGGTCAAGATTGACCATTGGTACTCTCTGCGCGATCGGATATTCCGAGACCATCGATGGATTCAGCAAATGTACGTGGCTCACGACCTTCGCGCCATCAATGCCCATCAAGCGGAGCTACAGGAGTGGGCGGTGTAGATGTTTTCTTGCTCTTTGAAGTGCGAATTGGGGGTATTGCGAGTAAGCTACCGTAAGACATGAAGTCTCAGGGAAAGACCGACTTCATTTCCCGAGACATAGCAGGTCTCTTGGGGTTCCGTGGATCGGGTTCTCGCCTGACAACAATTGCGAAGCTACTGACGGTGGTATGCCTCGGGATGGGCACGCAGGGGATGCGTGCAACCGCGAGCGGCGCGCCAGCGGGCGATTCGGCTGAGAAATCATGTGGCCCGCCTAACTATTGTGCGAGGACAGATCGGCGGGTTGAGCCCTATCCCAAGACTCCGCCAGCTTTGGGAGCCGCTGGTTCAGTCATAACCGATCCAAATTTCGGGTCGCGCATCGTTCGCGCAACGGATGCCCGAACCGACCCATCGGGTCGGTCCTTTCACACCCCCGCCTCTTCGGAACAGAATTCCTGGAACAAAGACAGCACCAAATTCTACGTTGGTATGACTGGTGGGAACACTGTGCTTTTCGATTTCAGTCCCACGACGCTGGCGGTTCGTCAGGTAGAGGTTTTGAACTTAGGCTGGAAGGGTGAACCCCAATTCAGCTACGCCCAGCCTAACCTCCTTTACGGAACAACGGATAAGCCAGCTGAATTTCAACAGTACGACGTTGTGACCCGAAAGACCACCAAGGTGCACGATGTTTCTAGTTGTGTGAAATTAGACGCTGCGGATCATGCTTACGATATTTCCGTGAACGCCGATGACAGTCGCTTTATGGCCGTGATCGGACCTCAGCAGGACAAAAACTACTTGGTGTACCTTTACGATCGCGACAAAGGATGCCGCTGGTACAACACGCAAACCGGAGAAGTTGGCGGCCAATGGGGTCCAAAAGGGACAGTCTCGGCTCCCTATCGCTTTGGTATCCATAATGCGCGGATTTCCAAGAGGGGAGATTTTGTTGTGATTGGCGGCGGTAGCAATGGCCCCAGGGGACCGGTAGTTTGGGAGGTTGGATCGCTCAACGCTAGTCAATGTTCCATAAGTCCGCCAGACAGTTGCGGTGGTCACCACGCGATAGGTTATGACCACATGGTAAATCCTTCCGGCCGTAGCGATCCGTTGGATATCCTGATTCGTCCCTTGAATAAGCTAGGCTCGACCTCGCCGCTAGTCCCCCAGTTGCCGCCCGCAGCCGCCTGGATGGACAAACACTTTTCCTGGAACAATGCCGACCCTCAGGATAGCGCCCCGGTTTGTTTTTCGGCCTACCGCCGGGACGGACCGAAAACCGTCGGAACTCCGCTCCCTGTGGAGCGTCCATGGGACAACGAAATCCTTTGCGTACAGGTGGACGGTAGGGGCTCCAATCTATGGCGCATTGCCCACACCTTCAGCACCGCAACCAACGGCTTTTGGTCTACGCCTCGAGGTAACATCTCGCCGGACGGCCGCTTTTACATGTTTACCTCCGACTGGGAAGACGAGTTGGGCACTGATCCGAAGACCAAGGGATATCGAACCGACGTTTTCATAGTTGAGCTCCGGTAAAAAACCAATTTGGACTCCAAGGAAGCCATCGCACAGAAACCGTCGTCCTCATCGGCCGAAACCGCACCCCGCGCGCCGGCCCGCAAAGCTAGCGAAATGGATCAGTCCTTCGCTCGCAGCCTGGCTTGGCGGGCAGCCGGAGATTGGTCTAGCCAGATCTTCAGTTGGCTCTCCCTGGTAGTCATTGTTCGACTGCTTACGCCCGCCGATTTCGGCATTGCGGCGATGGCAGTTATTTTGTTCCCCTATCTGCGATATATAAGTGAGCTCGGTATTCCTCGAACCATTGTCACCTTTCGCGATCTCACCGACGACGAGTTAGCGCAATTGAACACGGTCGCAGTCCTGCTCGGCCTGGTGTGCTTCGTTCTCGCCAGTCTTCTCGCCAAGCCGGTTGCAATCTTCTTTGAGACTCCAGGCCTCACTTTAGTCGTGATAGTGACCTGTACCGCGCTTCTCCCCTTGGCAGCCCGCGCAGTTCCTGAGGGTCTATTGGCGAAGGAGATGCGGTTTCGATTGCTGTCGGGGTTCGAAGCTATCAACGCCATCGTCGCAGCGATTGTGACTCTGGGGCTTGCGCTGTTGGGCCTGGGATATTGGGCATTGGTGCTGGGCAACCTGGTGGCTACTCTCGTCCGGACCGCGCTCATCGTGAGGGCCCGCCCGTTCCGATTCGCCATGCCGCGTTTGAAGACCATACGAGAGCAGCTTCTGTTCGGCTGGCACAGTTCTGTATCAGTGGTCGCTTTGAATTCTTATCAACGGCTCGACAATGTCACCGCCGGCCGGCTACTGGGTCAATCCGCTCTGGGCTTCTATGCCATGGCATGGAACCTGGCCAACGTGCCTCTGGAAAAAGTCACGTCCCTCGTGACTACTGTCGCCCCAACCTATTTGGCAGCCGTGCAAAAAGAACCCGCCGAGTTGCGCCGCTACGTTCGCACGCTGACGGAGGCTCTCGCACTCGCGACCTTTCCGGCAACCATTGGTCTCGGACTGGTGGCACGCGAGGTGGTTCCATTGGTGTTCGGTCACAAATGGGACGGCATGATCGTGCCCCTGGAGGTGCTTTCCATATACGCAGCATTTCGATCCATCGTAGCTCTGCTTTCGAAGGTCCTGACTGCCGTGGGAAACGCGCGCTTCGTCATGTGGAACGATCTCGCTGCGCTCGTCATTCTCCCTGTGGCCTTCTACATCGGCAGTCATTGGGGCACGGAAGGAATCGCGTGGGGATGGGTAGTGGCTTATCCTTTTGTCGCAATTCCGCTTTACAGGAAAACCTTTAGCACAATCGGCATGAGAGCCCGGGAATACTTTCGCGCCGTTCGTCCTGCGTTTGATGGATCGCTGGCCATGGTAATGGTGGTAGGAGTCTTGAAATGGATATTGCCTTCCAGGCAGCCATTGCTGCTCCGTTTGATCTGCGAGGTCACGGCCGGGTCGCTTATCTATGCCGCGGTTGTGCTCATCTTTCACCGCGATCGGGCACTGAATTTCGTCCGCATGGCCAAAAGCTTCCGCCGCTCCAAGGCCTAGGAGTGACGGTTGGAGCTCCTTGGTTACAAATCCAAGGCGGCGGATACACCCGGTCGGTGGGGCGCGGCGGGCAGCGGCAAAGCGAGGCCGTCAGGGTAATCGCCGTTTATGCGTTAACTATCTTAGGCCGCTGCGGATAGAGAGCGAACGCGCACCTTATCGCTGACGGCATTGGCAGACGTAGCGAAGACGACCGATAGTTCCGAGTCAATCGTCCCACCCAGCACTCTGCTCAGACTGAGCAAGGACTGACTTCCACAGCTAGCACAGTGACCGTTCAAGGCCTCGCTAATGACTTCACAGTTGGCACACAGAACTGCGTTGTGAAGACGAACCAGATTCGTGTTGAGCCAAACGTGACCAGCCATGTTTGTCGCTCCTCGGTATCGGGTTAGTCGAATCGACTATTGGGTAGTTGACGCACTTCGGCTGCCAAAGCAGAGCCGATGGACCTGGTTCATTCGTCGTAGAGTTGCCGGAAAGTCCTCAGCGAGAGTGATAACCACGTGGGAAAAACGTTGCACACGGCTGTCAGCGAGGTGCGGGGTCTGCCCACCCGCGCCGTCCGTTGAAAAATCGAGTGGAAGATTAGTTCCGACTGATGAGAAATCGGACTGACCGAGTAATCAGCTGAGCTTAGTCTAGCTTTACGATCCAGACGTCGGATCGCGGCGTCCCGTCTTTTTGGTTGCCGAGTTGCCCGTCCCATCCCGATGTGAACAGGAAGAACCGCCCATCCATCGATATGTTGCCGAGAGGTTGTGTGTTGAAAATAGGGTTCACCCAAATTGCGCGATTGTGGGCAAAGCGCCACACGGTTGAAGCCGCGCCGTCGGTCTCGATACAAAATATCTCGCCATCGAACGGCTGCGTGATTGCAGTATCGCCTTCGTAGTTGTAGCTTGAAGCACAAACCGGCGTGCTGTCATTTTGGTCAACGTTGCTCCAGGTGAAGTGTTTTGCTTGCCCGAAATTAAAAGGAGGAACAAGCGGGACCAGGGGAGTAATCTGAGCCAGGTTGGCCAAAGAACGCTTCCCAATATTCATTTGGTCAACAATTCCAAGAGCGTTGACATAGCTGTTATAACCCACTACGCCGTACCCGCCGCACTCCATTGCGGTATTATTAAAACTGCACGCAGTCACGACCAGAGTTGCCACGTCCCACACGTACCAACTGGACCCATTGGTCAGGATCCGAACGTAGTTGCCGCTCCGTGAAAGGTAGGCATGGCGAATCAGGTAGCTGGTTGAAACTGTCGCAGAGCCTGATGCTCCCCACTGACCGCCAATTTGTCCAGTCTGGGTGTTGTACCAGCGACATCCGAGTTTTTTATCGTACACCGTGACGAAAATGTGTTGACCCTGCTGCGGGCCTCCTTCAGAAATGGCGAGGCGGTTATCGTCTTTTGACAAACTAACATCATCATCACCTACAACATTGGGACCCGGGACGAGGCTTGGCTGAGTTCCGCACGTGCTTGTATCAATTACGGGGGTAGATACAGCGGTGGAGAAACGATAGCTGGTGATCGTAAGTGGGGGCGTTTGGGCGGGTCCCATAAATCAAGTCAGGATCTGTGAAACTGAATGAAGACCCAGTCCGGAGCGGCAGTACGAGACCCTTCCCGGGACTTGCTCCTGGCAGAGAACTAATTTTCATGGTGGATGGATTGAAGTGAAAAGCGAATTCATAACCACCTTGTCCGATCACGTAAAACTTACTGGTATCACTACTCCAGATATTGCCTTGACCGCTTGCCTCGTTTCGCAAATAGCTCCCTGGGATCTTGAAATTAGTGGTCTCATCTGTCGCACGCACCATTGGAGAGCCGAAGTCCGGATCACGAAACGGAGCGTTAACCAGAGGCGGTGCCATGGGGGTCTCAGGACGAATTCGTCTGTCCGTTTTTGCGGCTGGGTAGGGTTGACGACTCTGCGCCCACACTGCTGTTGCTAGTAAGAGAGTCACGAAAAGGCAAGAAAGTGTTCGAACCTTGCTGAGGTTTGACATGGCGGAATCCTCCATTCGTGCTGTATATCTCGAATTAGGTCTGGCCGCGTTCCTTCAGCTAGAGACGTCTGGGAAAGACGTCTGGGAGAGGGGCGAAGTATGCTTCAGGCGGGGGGTCTTGTCAAGACGATTTGCTCGTTCACATAGATAGGGTCACTTGGCGTTCATCGAGAGGGCGTACGTCCGAAACTCGTATCGTGCGTGCACAAATCGTAGTAGATTTCCCGGGGGACCTTTGTTATGCGATACGGCGGGAGCATTCTGGTTTTCTCAATCACTCTGCTTGCATCGGCCCTCGGGCAGAGCACGTCAACTCTACGCCTTGTGCCTCGCTTCGCATACGTCGCCAATGATCAAGACGATACAGTGTCAATCTTCGCGATCGAGAAGGCGAAACTCAGATCGCTCGGCTACGCTTACGTAGGTGCCGGAAGTGGTCCGCGGGCCGTCGCTGTGACACCGTCCCAAAGGTTCCTCTACGCAGCCAATACGGGCGCAGGCATTTCCGGATATGCCATAGATAGCACCACCGGCGCCCTAACTCCAGTGCAAGGTTCTCCCTTCGCGACAGGTCCCGAGTTTGCGGTGGCGGTGCATCCTTCCGAAAAGTTTCTGATTTCCGCAAACGGTAGCAATATTTGCAGTTACATGATCGACGCTGCCACCGGGTCGATCAGGTTGGTTGGGTGTGCGACAAGTGACAGTGCAAGTTCGGTGGGAGTTTATCGGTCAGGATCTTTTGTGTACGCGACCAACGAGAGGTCGAACAGCGTGTCGGCATTTGCCATTGATCCGACTACTGGAGTTCTGATAGCGGCCCCGGGCTCCCCGTTCGCTGCTGGATCAAACCCGAAAGCCGCGGTCATTGATCCCAGTGGCAACTATCTCTACGTGCCGAACGGAGGCGGGGCCAATGTATCTGCATACGCGATTAATCCGGGAACAGGAGCTCTCACACAAGTACCGGGATCGCCTTTTGCGACAGGATCAACTCCGGAAAGCGCTGCCGTGAATCATTCCGGAAAGTTCCTTTATGTGGGAAACTCGGGCGACAAGACTGTCTCGGCGTATGCGATTAACGCAACAAGTGGCGCCTTGACACCAATCTCTGCTGCTTTTGGAACAGGTACCTCCCGACCATTAGGCTTGACGGTCAGTCCTGCCGACCCCCTTCTCTATGTGGCTGATCATGATTCCAATGAAGTATTGATCTTGGGGATCTCTAAGACTGGAGCTCTGTTTTACGAGAGTATTATTCGCTCACGGGGCTCCGCGATCTCGATCGCTTTGGCATCGGGCAACCATCCGGTCGCTTATGGTCCAAAGTTCGTGTACGAATGTAATGCATCGTCCGGTGACATCTGGGGATACCAGATAACGGCGACATCTGGCGCCCTGACACCACTGAGTGGTTTCCCGCTCAGAGCTGGGAACTCTCCCTGGACAATTGCTTCAGACTTCTTTGGAAAGTTCCTCTTCACCGCGAATTCAGGTGACGACAGGGTTTCTGCATTCAGCATCAATTCGCAAACAGGCGCGATTTCAGCTGTGTCAGGTTCGCCATATGTGGCTGGGATGCGGCCTTACGCGGTCGCGGTAGATAACGGCGCGCGCTATATCTATCTCACAAATAATCTTTCGAACACGATCTCCGCATATGCAGTCGGGTCAACCAACTCCCTTGCTCCTGTTCCGGGCTCCCCGTTTCCAAATTCTGGATCTGCCCCACTCGGATTGGCGATTGACCCGCGAGGCAAGTTTCTCTACGTTGCTAACGCGCAGTCGAGTACTGTTTCCATCTACCAGATTGACGCGGGCACGGGTATTCTGACCGATGTTGGTTCTGCTCCTTCGGATGGAGATCCAGTCGCAGTCACCATAGATCCGCTAGGACGGTTTTTGTATGCTGCCAGTAAATCCTCCGGCAGAGTAACCGCCTATGCAGTCGATGGGCCGAGTGGACAGTTGGTGGCGGTGCGGGGTTCTCCGTTTCCTGGCGCGGGGTTGGCGCATTCCATCGTGGTAGAGCCATCCTCGAAACGAGTCTATGTGGGGAGTGGCAACCCTGGCTCAATCTCCGGTTACAATTTATTTGGCAATACTGGAAGCTTGAAGCTACTCCCAACTTCTCCCTTCGACGGGGTTTCCGAGCCATACTCGCTGAGCTTCGATCTTTCCGACAGCTTCTTGTACGTGACGAATGGTTCCGCGAACAATGTATCGGGATTTGCAATCGACAAAACGACCGGAACCTTGACCCCCGTGTTGGGTTCGCCATTCCCCTCGGGAACAATTCCCGCCTCGATCACAGTGGTGGATACTTTAGAGTAGTCGAACAATTCTCGGACGCGCCGCTCACCGTCCCCGGTTCCCGCAGGCGCGGGTCGAACAAGTTCATCGGAGTACGCGACTACCCCGCTAAATTGGCGCTAAACCGGCAGGTAGGCTAAATTTATAGCGAGGCTCTAAGAACTAAAGATGCCGAGCTTAAGAAGATGGTTGACCGACTATGGCAGGGTCCTGACGGGAAGGAAATTCGCGGCCCGCGCCTTAACCGTCTACCCTGATGATACGTTTCTGGTTTCTTTTCCCAGGTCCGGAAACACTTGGACCCGGTTCCTGGTCTGCAACCTGATTAACGCTGACAACCCCGTGACGTTTGCCGGTCTGGAGTCGCGCATCCCTGAGATTTACGATGTTCCAGACCGCGTGCTGCGCGCTTTTCCGAGGCCCCGCATCGTCAAGAGCCACGAGTGTTTCGATCCGCGATACAAGAAAGTCATCTATATCGTGCGCGACCCACGAGATGTGGCGGTCTCATATTACGAGTTCCAACTCAAACGGAAGGTGGTCACCGAAGACTGCGGCCTGGAAGAGTTTGTCCCACGCTTTATCGAGTCCGAGTTTGAACCGAACACCGGTTCATGGGGCGACCACGTTGTCAGTTGGCTGGCCACGCGGCAAGGCCATCCAAACTTCTTACTGCTTCGCTATGAAGACATGCAAGCCCGCACCGTCGAGGAAAGCACTAAGATCGCCGCGTTCCTTGGACTGGATTCCAATCCGAAGCGGGTAGCCCGTGCCGTCGAACTAAGTTCGGCCGACCGCATGCGCAAACTGGAGAAAGAGCAGGCTCACCAATGGAAAGAAACCAAAGGAACGCGGCAGGACAAACCTTTCGTTCGCAAAGCGGTTTCGGGTGGGTGGCGGACGGCCTTGCCCAAGCGCTCTGTGGCTCAGATCGAGTCCGCTTGGGGCGAGATAATGCGTTCCCTCGGTTATGAATTAACAACAACGGCGAAGCCGTAGCGCCCAATAGTTCCTTGCGCCAATTGTTGTGGATTTCCCAGGCTGCTTACGACGATCCAAAACCGTTTATCCTTCCGGTAAAATTCCGCGTCCACGCTTCAACACGCGCAACAACGGCTGAGGCAGATTTGTCCGCAGCCACGCTTTAGTTTCCGCACTCTTATATTGCAGGGATAGGTGAAGCGTACCTCGGGTGAGCGGCCTGGCGAAATCGATGTTGAGATAGCTCTTCACTTGCGCTCCCCAGCGAAGTTTCGACTCGTCCGTTCCGCCGAGGAAGTCATAGCAGCGCACGCCATCCGCTATCAACTGCTTGAGCACCTGGCTCCGGAGGACATAACCAACGCTATCGGAGGCGTCCTCTGGATCAAAGCCTTCCTGTAGGGAAAAGACCGTACTGCCGTGGCGAAACCCAAATTGAAGGGCAACGATCCTGCCATCGAGTTCGAGCGCCCAGAATTCTAACCTGCGGCGTGCAAGCAACAGCCGCGCCAATTCGCCGTAGAACTGACGTCGTGCCGGCGAGCGCAATGTTCCAGGCAGGCCCCGCAATTGCCAGTGCTGGCCATGCAGCTCAAAAAGAGCAGCCAGGAGAGAATCCAACTCTGCTTCATCCGTGCACTTCCGAATCTGCACTTTGTATTTCTTCTCCAGGCGCCGCGATCGCAGTCCAATCTTGCCGCGCTCCTTGCTGGAGAGTGCCTTCGTGTAGGTCTCCCAGTTTTCTGGTAGCTCCACCACGGTATGGGGATGGGTCGAAGTGAACGTTCTCCAATTGCGCAGTTTCAAGTCATTCAGCAGCCTGAGGCCGACGGGAGAGTGGGCGGGGAGGGTATGCAACCCACATATATCCCAGTCTCGCGCGTGCTGCTCCAGCCAATCCAGCAGAGCGCTACTGAATTCTGCTTCCCGCCCGCTTCGTACGGGCAGATCCAGATTATCCGAATCATGGCTACCGTCCCCCATCATTCGAAGCAACCGCAGGCGGGTGGGAAAAACGCTGAGGGTGGTCAAAGCTAGGGGTGCTAAACCGACGAGCGCCGAGGCCGCATCACGGAACGCCAGGACGTGCAGGCGGTCACTTTCCCCGAAGGCGCGCCACCACGGAGCCAGCCACTCCCAGGTGGAAAATGTGGTGGCATGAGGAAATTCAGCCAAAAGAGCGTCCCAGTCCGCGCGGATGCCTTCCAAGCTTCCCAGGTTGTCATAGAGCTGTATCTTCAGACTCTCCTCTGAAGCCATTTACTTTTGCCTCCATCGAGTTCGGGATCGGCAGAAACCTTCGTATGGAGAGTAGGTCCAGGGCTTGTAATCCTCGCTGTCCACCTTGATGGAGATCATCACGCATGTTAGCGTAACACGCAGGTCGAAAGACGCAGCCGACGCAGTCGCGGGGATTCAGTTGCTGAAACGATGGGCAAAAAAGGCCCTGATAAAAACCGGAAGTCTGCGGGCTGCAGCCCGACTCTCGCCTCCTGCAGCCGTAATCCTGACTTACCATTCCGTGAGAGACGAACCGGAAACGGACGCGGACTGGATCGGTCCGGGCATCACCCATGCAACAAAAGTCTTCGCTCGGCACATGGAATTGATCGCCCGCCAGTTCAATCCCGTCTCTCTGGAGGAAATCCTCCTTTTCTTAGAAGGAAGAAAGAAGTTGCCGCGTTGGGCGGTGGCTGTGACTTTTGATGACGGCTTTTTGGACAATCTTGAAGTGGCTGCTCCAGTCCTTGAGCGCTTCAGCATTCCAGCGGCCTTCTACCTCACCGTCGGCTTGATGGGCCAGCCAGACGCGCCTTGGTATAGCCGGGTCCGTCACGCCTTCATGACCACTCACTGCAAAACCTGGCGAAGCTCCAGATTGCACCGGACATGGGACATTTCTGATCCGTCTGCGCGGGACTCCGCGCTCGTAGGGGCATACGAGATGTGCGCTCCCCTCGTCGCGGACACGCAGCAAAGTGCTGTCAGCGCCATCGAGCGGGAATTAGAAGTTGAGTCAGCGCTTCCCCGGCATCGGTTCATGATGAATTGGGAAGAAGCGAAGGCGCTAAGCAGCGCCGGTCATGTCGTGGGTTCTCACACTGTGACTCACCCGAACATCGCTCACGTCTCTCAAGACGCGGCGCTTCGTGCCGAACTGTTCGAATCGAAACGACAAATGGAGGAGCATCTCCATGGACCGGTCACCCATTTTTCCTATCCTCACCCGGCGCTTAAGCCGCAATGGAGCGACCGAACCCTCGCGATGACCAGGGAAGCCGGCTACACTGCGGCAGTCACAACCACAAGCGGTCCGGTACGCATGGGGGCGAATCCCCTTCTTCTCAGTCGAATCAACGCACCGCGGCCCGATCACGAATTCCTTTGGAACTTGGAAAGGGCATTCTCCGAGTAGCCTCTTCATTTCTACGGGGTAAAGGGACGAAAAAAATTATCGTGCGCCCAGCAGTGTCCATACCAGTTTTGCGAACTCCAGGAGCCAGGTTTTCGCGTAGAGCCGTTTGCGCCACCATCCCCTCGGCTGGAACTCCGGGTCAGGAACTCCGCAGACCGACACGTGAACCCATGGTTGGTACTTCCGTAGCACGCTTCTCCAAAGAATTCCAGCTCGGCGGGTGTGATAGTTCGAAGTAACCACAGCAATGGAGTGCCAGTCGTGTTCTTGAATACAAGGGCTAAGAGCCCGTGCTTCCTGCCCCGTGGAATTTACATCCGGACCCGTTTCACAAAAGTCCACGCGGGCCGCTATGTCATCGCCGTAGCTTCTCTCGATATAGCGGCGGGCGACTGGCGGTATCGCCTCGCCCCAATAGGATTCTTTCGGAACGCTTAACAGGACTCTGCCTGCTTCGCCACGCTGCAACAGTTGCATGGCTCCGGCGATCCGTGCCTTTTCGCCGACAATTGAACCCTGCAGAACGATTGCTGCTTCCACGTGGGTGGGCAACGGATCATTGGCAATCAGGAGATAGCCGCCCCAACGCAAGAGAGCTAGGAGCAGGAAAACGGCGGCGGAGAGGAAATATAGGATCCAGCGCGATAGAGACCTGGGCTTGCCATCCGCATAAGAATACTTCTTGGTATCAGTCATTCCTGCGGATTAGTCCTGTCAGCGGTCACATCGCCCATTTACGCAACAGTGGATAATTCTTGGGCAGCTTCGCCGGTCCGGCATTCCAAGGATCGATAGACTTTCAGCCATTGCTCCCGCACCGCCGTCCAGTGGTAACGCTGCGACTCCTCATAGGCGTTTGCGGCCAACCGAGAGGCGAGCTCCGGGTCACGCAACAGGCGAGTGACATTTGCTGCTAAAGCGGCGGCGTCTCCCGGAGCAGAAAGCAGTCCTGTACGCTCGTGCTCGATCAGATAACGCATGCTTTCCGGCGCGGTGCTGACCACCGGAGTTCCGGCGGCAAAAGCTTCGAGGACGGAAACTGGCATATTGTCTACGCTCGAGGCGTTTATAAAGATGTCAGCCTCCTCATAAAAGCGGCCAATTTCTTGGCGTGACGCTACCCCAGCGAACTTAACTCCGAAGAGGTTCAACCCACGGACAAGGTTGCGAATCTGCTCCTCCGAAGGCCCCTTCCCCACGAGATCGAGACGGGCTTCGGGAAAAGCTTGCTGAACCTCAGCGAAGGCCCGCACAACCAGGTCCACGTTGTAATAGGGGTGGAACCCCCGCGTACAAACCAGGTACGGGCGAAGTGGATTCCGCTGATGAAAAGAGAATTGCGAAAGGTCGATAATGTTGGGCACGATCTCAGCCTGAAGTCCGACCTCCCGGAAAACGTCAACCAGATATCCAGACGGAACCACTAGACGGTCGGCCCGAGCGAGGACAACGTGCGCGCTGCGAAACCGTCTCATATGGTCCCGCGCCTCCCCGCTGTGGTAGTTAATCAGTGTCTTTTTGCCGCGAAACCGCGCCACCAGCCAAGCGGGTGCCGGAGCCAGCAGGAACGACCAATAGGACGCGGAAAAGATGTGCGCAATATCGACCCCCTGCAAACCTCGCCACAACTCTGCCCAGTAGAGAGGTGACCGAACCACGGTGCGCACAAATGGGATGCGCTCAACCCAACCCAATCCGCGCGGGAATGCAGGATCCACGGGAATGAATCGGGCCTCGACGTCAGGGTCATCCCGCCAATTTCGCAGCAGCAGATCGGCCTGCACCGACTGTCCACCTACCCAGCGCAGAGTGGGTGCAACTATGGCTACCCGTAACCGTGCGCTGCCGGGAGATTGCATCCGCCGAGACCGGCCGGGACTGGCACGCCAATTCTTTTTCACTAGCAGCCTGGTGTAGAGACCTTCATACCGTTCGTGCATCTGCTTCATGCTGAAGTTTGCCTGCGCGTATTCCCGGGCGTTTCGGCCCAGCTCGGCGCGTAGTGCGGCATCGTTCAGCAAGCGCTCCACGGCCGCGGCGAGGGCCGCTTCGTCGTCCGGTGGAACCAGTAATCCCCGTTGCTCTGACACCAACTCAGAATTTCCGCCCACACGACTAGCGACCACAGGCACTCCAGCCGCCATGGATTCCAGCACGACGTTGGACAAGCTCTCGGAGTCGGACGGGACCACGGAAACATCCATCGACGCAAGCACCGCGGGAATATCTCGGCGGTCCCCCAGAAAGCGAACTCGATCGTATATTCCCAATTCCGTCGCTTCGCACTCAAGTTCCGGACGTAAAGGCCCGTCACCCGCCAGCAGAAATTCCAATTGCGGCAAATTGCGATGAAGCCGGGCTGCGGCACGCAGAAAAACTCGATGGTTCTTGTAGCGCGCATTCATGCGCGCGATCATGCCGACACGAAGAACTCCCGGGCTGCGGGACAGCGCTGGCACAATTTCGGCAAAGGCGGAAGACGGAAGACCATTGCCGATCACCTCCACGGAACGCTCGGGCAAGCCAGCCTCAATCAGACGCTCCGCCGCCGCGCGGGAATTGCACACTACGACGTCGCACCAGCGGAACACGCATGCCTGGGCACGGAAATGTGCTGGGCTAAGCAGATCGCCAAGCTGGCGCTGACTGCCGATCACTACTGGCGTCCGCGCCAGTCGCGCGGCTGGAATCAGCGTCAGGTTCGAATAGAAGTCGAAGGCTTGCGCAATCGCAACGTCATTCCGGCGCAAGTGCTGAGCCAGCCGGAGACGAGATCGCAGGGATTGCAGGCCAGACAGGCTCCCGCCCAAGCGAAACTCCGGCAACTCGCCTAAACCATCCAGGAAGGGTCCCCTTTGCCGGATGCAACCCAAATACAGGCGGAAGGAGCGGGGATCGAGAGATCGGGCCAAGGCTGCAAACTGCCGCTCGCTACCTCCCGTCTCAAGGCTCTGGATCATCAGGAAGACGCCGGGACGTAAGTGGCTTTCGGGCCCAAGCCTTTCTTTCGTAGCGCTTTCTGATTGGTTCACCTGCCTTTGTCCGGTTTCTTGATCACGTGCCGGGATCATCCCATCCCCCCGCGCATGGAGGTGGCATGATCCCGTTGCTGCGCAAGATCCGCCGTGCGGAATGTTTCAAGAAAATTGCGATGCCACAATTCAAACATCAACAGGCGCCAAATGCGGCCAGAGTGGACGCGCCTGCCCTCAAAGTGCTCGTCCAGGAGTCGGCGGATAGCTTTGGGATTAAAATATCCACGCTGAAGGGTGCGGGGTTCGAGTAGAACCGTCAGCAGCAGGTCCTTCAGTTCGTGGCGAATCCAGTGCACGAGCGGCAACGCGAAACCCTGTTTCTTTCTGTGCAGGACCTCTTTGGGCACACCCACCCGCTCTGCCAACTTTCTCAAAATATATTTCTGTTTCTTACCCCTCATCTTCCATTCCGGAGGCAAACCGGTAACCCACTCGACGAAAACATGATCGAGCATGGGAACGCGAACTTCGAGCGACGTCGCCATGCTCATGCGGTCGACTTTGGTCAGAATGTCGGCGACCATATAAGTCTTGGTGTCGACATAGAGCATCTGGCTAACGGGATCGTGGGCTGGAGCCTGGTCGAAGTACCGCAACAGAATCTGCTGAGGGTCCTCGCCCTGCCGAACGGTCTCCCGAAATTCATCGGAAAGTAGCGGAATTTCTCGTTCGAACGCGGGAAGGAAGGAAACCGCATCCACATAGCGTTCGCGCCAAGGCAAGGAAACGTTGTAGGAGAACTTGCGTCCATACATGGAACGGGGTAGGCGGGGATGAATCTGCTCCCGATACCAGCGGCGGACCCAAGCCGGCACGCGCTCGAACATCTGGCGTTGCGAGTGAATACGGTACCGCCCGTAGCCCGCAAACATTTCGTCGCCGCCGTCCCCCGACAAGGCCACTGTGACATGCTGCCGAGCCAGGCAGGAAACGTAATAAGTGGGCAACATCGAGGAGTCGCCAAATGGTTCCTCCAGCGAGCGCGTCAAGGTCTCGACCGTCTCCACCACGTTAGGCTCCAGGACCAACTCGTGATGTTCGGCGCCAAACCGTTGCGCGACCATGCGCGCGTAGGGAGCCTCGTTGAAGTCGTCGTGCCGAAAACCAATCGAGAAAGTCCGGACGGGTTTCGAACTGGCCCGAGCCATCAGCGCAACCACCGTGGACGAATCCGTGCCACCGCTGAGTAAAGCGCCCAGGGGTACGTCGGAAATTAGCCGGATCCGCACTGCTTCAGCGAGGCGGTATTCAAGTTCTTCCAAACACTCTTCCTCGCTGCGCGGCTGGTGCGTACCGTATTCCGGCAGATCCCAATACTTCGAAATCCGAACCTCACCTCTCTCGAATTCCAAAAGGTGGCCCGGCGGCAACTTCCGAATGGCCGTGAAGGCGGTGGCGGGATCGGGAATGTAGCCGAAATACATGTATTGCAGCAGGGCTTGCTGGTTGATCGTGGAGAGTTCCGGAGCCACCGCCAACATCGACTTAATTTCTGATCCGAACAACAGGCGTCCATCGGCGAAGGCATAGTGCAGTGGCTTCTTGCCCAGTCGATCGCGGGCAATCAGTAAACGGCGCTGTCGCTCGTCATAGAGCGCAAAGGCGAACATTCCCCGCAGCTTCTGAACGCACTCCGCCCCCATCTCTTCGTAGAGATGGACGATAACTTCGGTATCACTGTGCGTGGAAAAGCGGTGGCCCCGGTTTTCGAGTTCGGGACGAAGTTCAGGAAAGTTATAGATCTCTCCGTTGTAAACCACCCAGACGGTTCCATCCTCGTTAAAAACGGGTTGGTGGCCGCCGGCCAAGTCAATCACGCTTAGCCGGCGTATCCCCAGACCGGTGCCGTCTTTGACGAAAACCCCTTCATCGTCAGGCCCCCGGTGCACGATAGCGTCACACATCCGGTGGATCGTGGCTGCTTCAATTCGTTCGCCAGGGTTCGAGCTGACGATGCCCGCGATTCCGCACATGCCCTATCCTTTCAGAACGATCTGTGATGTTCCGCCGTCTTGCGGCTGGGCGACAGTTGCGGCGACTCGCTTCAACCGGTAGTCCCGATACTGCCCCGGATTTCCTTCCCGCCCTTCGCAAGCCGCCAGCATAATGTTTACCATTTCGCGGGCGGAAACAAAGTGAAGGATCTCGCCTCTCTCGGTTGCGCCGTCGACGAGTTCGCTAAGGAACTGCCGCATCTGTGCGCCCAACACAGCGCTCTCTTGCGTCGGGTCCATGCCGTGGCAGTGCAGTTTAATGAATAACCAGTCAGGCCGGCCCTGCACAGAAATCCTCGCTTGCTTCCACAGATGCAGCCGGCGGAGGCTCGGCGGATTCGCTCGCGTGAGCGCACCGTTCTCGATGGTCAGCGCGCGGGAATTTTTCGAGGGAACGAAGTCCGGCAGCAGGGGTCCCTGAACTATGACCGGAAAAACCGACGGCGGTCGCCCGCGTTGCAGATCCCGCCCTCGACGCTGCGGAGCCCGTTGATTCAGCGGTAGCGTACATTCATAGAGCGAGTTGATTTTCCCAGTCTGTGCCGGATGGAAGGGGCCGGCGGGCAGGGTTAGATCGGCGTAGCATCCAGTGTCGGCAAGCACCTGCATCTCCGCGTCGACCCCGCATCCGCGCCCTTTGTACGAATTGGCTAAAGCAAAATTACCATGCACGAAGGCGTATCGCGGAGGACCGGAACCCTCCCAATAGCTCAGACACCCATGCTCCGACGCTAGGCAATCCCGAAATTGCAGCAGTTGCCTGCGGGTGTTGTCCGCCGTATCGGGTGCGTGTACTCCGTGATGCAGGTGAATCTCGATGTCACCCCAACCATCGCGACAGTGTTGCGCGAGCCGCTCGATCAGACCTTTGTCGTACTGTTCCGCCGGATAAAAATAGGTGTGGCTAAACGGTCGGCCTTCCGGGTCCCGCCATTGGTCAACCAGTCGCGGATATTCCCGGCACCAAGACTCGAGCCGGCGCTCTTGCTCGTCGTAAGGCGCGCGCGCCATTGCCCCGCCGTCCGGCACGATTGCTGGCTCGAAATGGTCGGCGACTGCCAGAATAAGATGAACCGTGCCAGCAGGCGTGCGCCGCCTAAGCCGCTGCCAGGCATAACCGGGAAACCAGCGCAGCACGGAAGCGACTTTCTTGCTGAGCGGCGTGCGAATGCGTGGCGGCCGCGCTCTGTGATCCTTGCTGATTACCATCGGTGCCGCCCCATGATCATCGCCCATGCTACCCGCGCTCGACCGGCGCGCCGGTCGCATTCAGAGTCTCTTGTGACTCATTCTGCGGCCCTGTTAAAGGCTTGCGACCCCGGACACCGATGGATATTTCGGCCACGCTCATCGCCTCCAGCCCGCAGTTTTCGAACCAGCGGAACACTTCTTCGTAAGTATGCTTCGACTGGTACTTCGGTGAATACCAGTCCAATGTATCCAGGACTCTAACTTCCGGGTCGGGATGCCGGTTGACAGGAAAAACGTGATGTACAAGGCCCGCCAGCGGCCGCCCGACAAGGGGTAGTGCCCGAAGACCACGATCGAGCCAGTAGAAGAATGGCACCACCACCCGCAGAGCAGCGTGCAGCTGCCGGATCGACATGCGGTGAGTAAGCTTTCGGTACTGATCGCTGAAGCGATACCATTTGTTGTAACCGCTGTAGAGCCAAACCACGATGCTACCCCCCGGCTTCAAATATTGAGGCAGGTTCTTAAACGCTTTTTCGCAATCGGGAGTGTGATGCAGCACGCCGATGCTGTAGATGTAGTCGAAGCTTTCGGGTGCGAATGGTAGCTCAAAAACATCCGCCTGCATGGCGACAAAATCGCGATCCACCAGGTTGCGCGCCGCTACCTCCGCCGCCGCGCTCAAGTCGATTCCTATCACGCGAGCGCCCCAGCGCGTTGCCACCTCAGCGAACCGGCCCATGCCGCAGCCAACATCCAGGACCAGCTTCCCCCGCAGCTCTTCCGGCGCAAATCCCGTCTTCTTGATGAAGTCGTGCTCGGAGAGGCTCCTGCCTGAATGGTCGAGCTGAGTTCGGGCGTAACGCTGCCACTGATAACTGAAACTATCGGCATAACTGTCTGCAGCCACAAAACGGAGCACGCCGCGCACTTCCGGGAACCTTCGCCCGCAAGCCGAACAGGAGTATCCGTCATCCTGACGCTTCAAGGGCTCCCGGCAGGCAATGCAGCGGATCATGCTGAGCAATTCAGCGGACAAACGGGACTGGGATTGGGATTCCGCTTCTGTCATAAGGTTCCGCGCGAGGTGTGAGTCCGCTGGAAGGTTCCGGCACCGCGGCTTCAACCTGTTCTTGTTCATGTATGATTGCCACTAAAACCGAAGTCTGGGCAACCGCAAAATAGGGGAAGAACTGATATGCTTCCGGAGCGAAAAGCGCCCCCACTACAAAGCCGATAAGGGAACTGTGCAGGGCTCCGACGAAAAGTGTGGTGTGCGTATCCAGGTCCCGCCGCCTTCGCCTCAGGATCTTGAGATTGCCAAAACCCCGTCCGAAGAATGCGAGATAGAGCATCAGGACCGGGATGCCGCCCTCCACGCCTATCTGCAGGTAGGCGTTATGAACTTCTTTCCAAAGGCCTGAATAGTTAGCAAAGTCGTGTGCTCCAACTCCGAACACAGGGTAGTGCTCAATACCCTCTATTGCTTTGAAAATGAGGAACTTTCGCTCTTCGAAAGATCCATAGGCGCTCTGAACATTCGGATCTACTTCATCGGCGAAAATGGTTGCAAATCGGGCCCTGAGGAGGCCACCCGCTGCGATCATCAGCACCATCAGAGCGAGCCCGGCTGCGACAATTAGTTGCGGACGACGTCCCCTGATCCCGAAATGCCACAAGCAAACTGTGCCTGAGATGACCAGGTCAATGAATCCGGCTCGGGAAGCGGTCAGAAACAAGGCTGCAGCCATCACCAGCATAGCCAGCGTCCAGGCTAATTTGCGCAGTAATCCCTTTGCCGTCAAAAGGAATGCCAGGCAGAAAGGAAGGGACAAGACGATGGCAAACGCCAGATCATTGGGATTCGAGTAGATTCCGCCCAGTACGCCATCTAGCCGAGGAGTATTGTGGCCCTTCACAATAGAGATAATGGCAATGGCCGCGACTGAAGCAGCTTGAATAAAGATCACCCGTCGGAGTCGGGAGAAGTCAGTAACCAGCAGAAAGGTCATCACCCACGCGATAGATACTTTGCCAAAATCCAGACTGTGGACGAAAGCACCGCCCTTCCATATCGGAGACAGCAAGGCTGAAACCAGCAACAACCCAATCATGATGATCAGATAGTAGGCTTCCTTCGGCAGATCCCGAAGGCCCCGCTTCGCCTTTCCCATGCTCATAACCAGGGCGGCGCAAGTGAAAAAGGCGGTAATCTTCGCTAGCGGAACGTACTTCAAACCGGGGAGCCAATCCTCAGGCCGGGCGCAATAAACGAAATAGAAGGCGCTCAACCAAAAGAAAGCGCCATTCAAAACCTTCTTCTCCTCCCGCGGCTGATCGTTTCCCAAGACTTGTCGTGCTATTGCCATCAGTAATTCCCTTCACTCGGCGCCCGCGGCGTGCGGGCGACTACCGAACTACGCCTCAACTCTCTCCAGCGGCCTGGGTTTGAGCGTCTCCTACCTACCCATTCTCCCAGTGCAAATATTCTTTGTCACTTAAACGCCTCAACTACCAAGTTGCCTTCGCTCATTCCTGCGGCGGATGCCGCTATCCTCTCGACCCGGGCCAAGGCCGGCACCCTAGTCAAAATTCCACGCGCCCTGGTCACCCTGACATCTAGTCTTCGAAACCCAACGATTTTGCAGATTTCTTCAATCACCGCAGAAGTATTAGCCCGGTAGTGAGCGGGATAAATGTCCTCCGGCTTTCGCTTTTGGATAATTCCAGTGGCCAGCCAGACCTTAAAACCCTGGGGCAGCAAACGCGCGATGCGAACAAAATAGCTTCGGGCGCTCGGAGTCCGAAGGATGAAAGACCCATCACGCCTCAGAACACGGAATACCTCCGAAAACGCCAACGAAGGATATTTCAAGTGTTCCACGACTACGTTGGCGGTCACAACGTCAAAACTCCCGCTCGCAAAAGGAAGCGTGGCGATGCTCCCGACCACTTTCTTTACCATCGTTCGGTGCTTGGCCACTGCCTGACAATCCAAGTCAAGACCAACCACATTGGCGCGGCCCAGCATTTTCTTTTCTCTTTCAAGCTCCCAAGGCCAGTCAAAGTGCCACCCACAACCCAAGTCCAGCCAGTCAGGCCGGGCCCATTGGTCCAAGCGGTTCGCGATCATAGAAATGTACAATTCATGAGGATGCGAACGAATGTCGCTGGTTGTGGCAACAACCAGCTCAAAACCCTTAGGCTTGACGTGGTTGTCAACCCTTTCCAGCCCGGAGTCCTTTAGCGCACTATCCATTCCCATGAATCCATGATTTCGCTCAATCACCGAATCCATACTGCCTTGCGGCCGGTAACAAAGTTCGCAAAGGCTACCGCGGCTGCGGTGTTCAATACCACGAAAGTAAAGGCCGCATCCCCCAGGCGAGCCAATGGCCCGAGCTTCAATCGCGCCATTGCCAGCAGACTGAGACCGTAAAACGCGAGTTGCAAAAGCAAAGCAATACGGTAGATCGGGGCGGGCAGCAAAGCCGAAGTCAACAGGGCCGCGGTCAATGCGAATGGGGCAACCAGCCGAAGCAGCTTGTGACTTACAAACTCGAACCGTGCCGGATTCGCGCTGGTCACCAGCCACGGTGCCAGCTGAAGGAGCTGGTAGTTTCCGCTTAGAGTCCGCACCTTGCGGGCAAACTCACGACCTGTACCTAGGTCTGGGAGGTCCCAGGCACGCGCCCGCGGGTCAAACACCACACGCGCTCCTTGCTTCAATACATGCATCGGAATGTAGACGTCGTCGAGAATGGTTTCTTCGGGCAGGCGAGCAAGCAACGTTCGCCGCAAAGCGTAAATTGCTCCTGTCGCTCCGATTACGGAACTGGAGGCTGCTTCCCACTCGCGAATCTTCTTTTCGATTCTCCAGTACAACCCCATTCCCCTGGCCGACTCTCCGGAATCGGGATAGCCCAGCATCAGTTCTCCGCTGGCACAACCTACCGTCGGGTCAGCAAAGTTCTCCATGAGCAGACGAACCGCATCCAATTCAATTTTCTGCCGCGCGTCCGTAAAAACGATAATGTCACCTCTGGCAATCGCGACGGCTTCATTCAGCCCTGCCGCCTTGCCTCGCGAAGACACGAGGAAGACCGCTCGGACCCGTGGAGTCCCGGCATATTGGGAGAGGATTTGGTTGGTGCCGTCGGTCGACCCGTCTGAAGCCACGACAATCTCGACCAGATCACTGGGATAATTCAAGTCCAGCAAATTCCGCAACTTGTTCTCAAGTATCGTCGCCTCGTTGCGAACCACCATGACAAGGGAAATCGCAGGCGTGTAGGCGCTTCTGGTGACGGGACGCCGGCGCCAGCGGCTGCGGATCCAGAGCCAGCCGGCGTAGCCGAAATAGGCGTAAACGATGACGAATGCCGCTCCCCAGAAGACCCATTTCATTGCGCGCCTCGACCCAGCAAGACGATCTTGATGGTGTGGAACATGATCAGAAGGTCCAGGCCGATGGAAGCGTTCTTGATATAGAACAGGTCATACTGGAGCTTTTCTTTGGCGTCTTCCAGCGTATTACCATACTTATAACGAACCTGCGCCCAACCGGTGATGCCCGGACGCACCACGTGGCGCACACCATAAAACGGAATCTCATTGCTGAGCCATTCCACAAATTCGGGGCGCTCGGGCCGCGGGCCAACAAATTGCATGTCACCCTTCAACACGCACCACAATTGCGGAATCTCGTCCAGCCGCGAACTGCGCAGGAACCTGCCCACTCGGGTGATGCGCGGATCATCATCGAGCGCCCAGGTTGGACCTGTGTCCGCCTCGGCGTCGGCCCGCATGGTGCGAAACTTGAAGCAGTAAAAGTGCACACCCTTGCGCCCTACGCGCTTCTGCTTATAAAGCACCGGTCCCGGTGAATCCAATTTGATGGCAAGAATGATAAAAGGAAGAAGCGGAAGGGTGACTAGGAGCCCGATAAGCGCCACGCCAAAATTCAACACCCGCCGCACGAATCTGAAAGTGCCACTGAAACGGAATCCTTTAGCAAAGATGATCCAGCTAGGATAAAGCTGCTCGACCTCGATCTTCCCTGTGATTTTTTCCAGCCAGGACGTGGCTTCTTCAATATGCACTCCCTGCAACCGGAGTTGCAGCAGTTCCGTCATGGGCATTGCTTCCCGACGATCTTGCATGGCCACAATCACGCGGTGTACAGAGGTTTGCGCCACCTGTTCCATCAAGTGCGAAGCCACGGCCTCGCGGGTGAATTCGCCTTCTACCGTCCCGCTCCAGCCCACGACCTCGATTCCCATTTGCCGGCCCTGGCGCAGTCCGTACACCAGTCGCTGCGCACGATCTCCGGTACCCAGCACATACACCTTTTCCCGCAGATAGGGGCGCTGCACCAGCCAGGCGTAGGCGCTGCGCCAGCCGAACAGAGCGAACGTGAGGATTATCAATCCGATATGCGGGGAGCCTCTCCAGAGCAGGGTTCTGGGAAAGATAGATCCCACGCCCGCCATGGCCAGCGCCACCAATCCGAGGACCAATAAGAGGCGGAAAATCTGCTCCCATTTGGCGTTGAAGCCGGCCGGGTCGTACAGATCAAACCAGTGGGAGAGCAACATCACAGTAGCCGTTACCGCTAGGATTTTGTAGTAGCCGTATTCGTAATTGAGCACGAGATAACTGTCTTCGCCTGACTGGCGCCACACCGCCAGCAGGAACGAAGTCCAGATGACCAGGGCTTCCCCCGCCAACAGAACCAGAGTGCGGACCGGGTAATATACGTTGAAGAGCCGAATCACGCTCTACCTCGCGGCTTTTCCCTTGCCGTTGGGCCGTCCATAGGCGCTGTAGTAATACTGGGTATAAGAAGAGCCGGCCGCGATGCCATTCAGTACGACGCCCACCACGTGCTCTGCGCGAAACTCTTGTCTGGCCTTGCGCGCGATGTCGAACGGGGTAGCGTTGGAGCGGACAACCATCAGTACCCCATCACAATAGTTCGCCAGTAACCCCGCATCCGAGACCGGTACTGCGGGAGGCGAATCAATGACGATCCAGTCGAACAAAGGTTCCAATCGGTTCAGTAGAAATTTCAGACGTCCGTTGGCGACCAGTTCTGCAGGGCTCTGCACAGTTCGTCCGCTCGGGATGAAGAACAGGTTCTCCATGGGACCCCTTTGCATGACCGCAAACTCATCGACTTCGCCCAGCAGGTATTCCGAAAGTCCGGGAGTGGAAGAAGTTCCCAGCGCCTGGTGTAGCCTGGCGCCCCGAAGGTCAGCGTCAATGAGCAGAACCCGGCGGCCATGCTGGCGTACCATCACTTGCGCCAGGTTCGCAGCCACGAAAGACTTGCCTTCTTTGGGCAGAGCACTGGTGACTAGTAACTTCCGGAGCGGTTGCTTCTCACGCATCTGGTAAAGGCGCGAGCGCAGTGTGCGGAATTCCTCGGTGCCGTATGCCTGCTCCTCGCCGTTGAAGAAGAGCATGGTCTTCACGTCCGGCGACCAGTTCACTGGGGCGCAGCGTGCAAGCAGGGTATCGAAATTGAATGACGTCCCAAACGACGGCATGGGCGGCGCCGCTGGGGCGGCTGCCAATGGAGGACCCTGCGCCAGTGGCATCGCCGCCATCGGCTCGGAAGCGGGAATATCCACCACCTGGGCCGCCTCGGCTTGACCTCCCTGGGAACTAGCTCGCTGTTCTTCGGCTTTCTTCAAGGCTTCATGAATACGGCTCATAGTTTCCTTTCCTTGGGGAGGTCCTGTTCCGACTCGCGTAAGCGGTCGGCGAGAGTAGTCAGCGTTCGTAAAGCTTCGATCAGATCGAATTTCTCGGCGCCCGCCGAGTTTGACGGCGTAGCGGGTCTGGGCGGCGTGGTCACGACCTGCGAAGTAGTGTTGTCGCCCAAATCAAAGTCACGGGCCACAGCATCAACCACGTTCGTGGTTACTAATTTGTGCTGGTCCACGAAGGCGCTCACCAAACAGTGCTCACAGATCAGATTCACCACCCGAGGAATACCGTTGGAATAGCGATGAATGGCAAGCAACGACTCGGCATCAAATATTTGCTGCCCGTTCGCTCCTGCGATGCGCAAGCGCTGCGCGACATAGGCTTTTGTCTCTTCCAGCGAGAGCGGATGGGTCTTGGCGCGCAGCGTCAGCCTCTGGCGTAACTGCCGCAAGTGCGGCTGCTTCAGTCGCTGCTCCAGTTCGGGCTGGCCCACCAGCACAATCTGCAGAAGCTTTTCCGTGAAGGTCTCCAGGTTCGTCATCATGCGAATCTCTTCCAACACTTCATCGGAAAGATTCTGTGCTTCGTCCACAATCAGCACTGCGGTTTCGCCCGCCCGGTAACGGTCCAGTAACCAGTTGTACAGCTTCATCAAGACCTGGCTTTTGGACCGGGAATCGGATGGAATTCCGAAATCCGCCATCATGTAATCCAGGAACTGGGGCACGTTCATCCGCGAGTTGAAAATAAACGCGGTCGCTACCTGCTGCAGACGCAACCACTCGAGCAGCTTATTGATGAGGGTGGTCTTGCCTGTTCCTACTTCCCCCGTTAGCAGCACAAAACCCTTGCGGCTCTGGATGCCGTAGGTCAGGCAGGCCAGTGCCTCCTCCGTGTGCCGCGTCAGAAACAGGTAACGCGGGTCCGGATTTACGTTGAACGGATTGGCTCGAAGTCCAAAGAATTCCTTGTACATTGACCGTTAAACCTCGACCGTCTGCTTCTCCTCGTCGGCTGGCGGCTTGGAACGGCCATACACTCTGCCGTCGCTGCTCCGGGCCTTACCATCGGAACCGATCCAAGGCATTGACACGAGCATCGGAAGTTCCAGTGCCGCCATCACATCTTGTTCATCGCGGATGGACTTGTCGCGTAACTCTAGCCACATGGCCAGGCCCAGACCTAAGGCCAGTCCAGCTCCCAGACCTCCCGCGGCGAACATCCACCGCACCGGAAAACTGGGCGTCTCGGGGAGGTTAGCGGGGTTCAGCAGTCTCATCAGCTCGCCCCGCTGTTCCTGCTCCATATTGGTCTGCATCTCTGACTCGCTCTTCTTGGCCAACAGTTCGTTATAGAATTTCTGGGCGGTTTCGTAGTCCCGAGTCAACGCCTTGTATTGCTCCTCTACTCCGGGGCTGAGTGCCACACGTCCCTGGTACGCCTGGATCTGACCCTGCAAACGCCTCTGGTCGCGGGCGGCCTGGGCAATGGCTTCATCGTATTGGTGAATCAGCAGACGCAGTTTCTGGATCTCCGGCGGTTCCGCGCCTTTTGTCTTGTCAACAGCAGTATCCTGGCTCTCGTCCGCTCCCGAGTCGACCTGCTTCAACCTGCGCTTGATTTCCGCGATATCGTTTTTCGTCTTCACCACATCGGGATGGTCCTCGGTGTAACGGGCTTGCAGAGTGATCAACTGACTCTGCAAAGCGGCCAACTGCTGCAGCAAAGTTTGCGGATTGGCTGCAGAGTCTGAGGATTTCCATGCGGTCAATTGCTGAGCCAGCAGGGATTCGGTATAGGCCTTGTCCTGCTGCGCCCGGTTCATGGTCTGGGTGTTCGCGTCCAATTGCGAATTGAGCCCCATCAGGATCTTGAGGTTGCTGTCCTCGTCACCGGGTAACTGGCCCACGTATTGCTTCTTGAAGACGGCCAGCTTGCTGTCCTGTTCGTCCAGGTCGTGCTTGGCCTGCTCGACCTGCCGCGCCAAGAACTGGGTGGTATTCTCTGCGACAGCGGTTCGAGCCTGAACATTTTCGTCTAGCAACATGGACGTGAGTTCAGCGCAAATTTCCTGTGCTTCGCGGGGATTGTTGGCCGAGAAGTTCACGTAAAATCCGGGAACGTCGGTGTGCTGCTGCCCGGGCTTTTTCTTGGTGGAAGAGGTCGAGCCACTCGTAACACCAGGCTCCACTGGCTGGATGTCGATATTGGTTCGGATAGAGTCAACCACTTCGTCCACGCCCCTGCCGCCCTTTGCCAGACCCAGGCGCTCAATCATGGGCTGCAGCTTATTGCGGGTCAGCACCCGCTGCTCCATGGTGGCGATGCGTTGGGTTAGGTCTTCGGTCACTACCGGCTGCACATACCCTTCCGGAACTTTCTGCCCTTCCACCAGGATGGTGGCCTGCGAGGTGTACTTCGGGGAGAACGCATACGAGACCAGAAATCCCACCAAGGGAGCGATGAACGCCGGAATCAGGAGCACCTTCGCTCGCCGCCGCAGCATCGCTAAATAGTCGTCGATGGATAATTCGCGATTTTCAATCATTTCAATTTTCCGTCCTGGCCATCCTCAAGATGGCCTTAAATTAGTCAAGCCGGATCGGGCGTGGGTGCCACTCCAGACCCGCCGTCGCCACATGCCGCAGTGAGCTTCGGTTGCACGGACCTAACGTGGTGCAAAACGAATCGTTAAATGCCAGATCGTTGAACTGATAGCTGAGGAAGAAACTGAAACTCCGTCCTAACCTCCGATGGGCGACGGCGCCAGCGTATACATAGCCGTATGAAGTCGCGGTGGTAAACCCTCCACCGGGTTGGATTTGACTATTGTGGCTATAACCGATATCGACCATCGCATCCCACTGCCGGCTCAACGGCTCGCTCAGAGAAATTCTGGCAATATCGGTGTTGGCTCCGACAAAGAAACCTGAACCGCTCGTGGTGAAGCGGCTGTAGGACAGGTGCACCTCGCCCTTTCGCAGGCGATACCGCAAGGATGCACGCCCGCTAACTGACAGCCGCCGAGAATCATTGGACATCGGACTGCTGAGCACGACAAGTTGCGGACCGCCTCCCAGCAGAAAGTCCATCCGGCCAGAGATACGGTGGCCGTAAATTAAGTGCCAGGTGTGCGCGGTAAAATTCCCGGAGGACTGAAGCGGGTACTGAAAATGTTGAAATCCGTAGAGGACGCCGACCTGATCGTGCCGGCCCAACTGGTAGTCGTAGGCGGCTTGTATCGACGCCTGACGACTATTAATCAAGGTGAATTCGATTGGCACACCATTGATTGTTTCGGTTGAATTTTTGGTGAAATGGGTCAGACTGTAAGAACCTGCCGCCGTAACTGAAGAACGCGGACTTAGAGCTTGGATAGCCTCGCCCAGCACCACGTTCGAGATGCGCGGTTCTTGCCCGAGCGTGCCAAATTGTCCTCCGCCAAAAAATCCGCCGCCGCCAAGGCCGGCTCCGGACAGTCCACCGCCCGGTCCAGTGAACGGAAGCCCCGACTGGTAGGCGCCTGCGCCTCCGAATGTCCCGTATCCAAACGAGCCTTCCGGCAAGTAGCTAAAGGAGTCGCGAACTGAAAATTGTCCGGTGCGCCAGGCAATTCGCTGGTAGACCTCGAGTTGCTGAACCAGGGTATTCCCGCGACCGTTTCCACTGAAGTAGGCGTCACCGCCCAAGTAATTCAGAGCCGTCGCGTATTTGCTCCATAGTCGCTCCAAGGTCAAGGTGCCGAAGCCACGAGTCACTCCATGAATTGCAGCACCGCCGGTCGTGTTGCCAATGTTGGAATCCACCGACTCACTGACTACCACCCCCGGCAACAGGAAACTGCGGGCCGCGGCGCGGGGCTCGAGAGAAGGCTGGTCCAATCCCGAAATCGGCGGATTCTCTTCTAACTGCACTGAGATGGGAGCTGGTCCAAGCGCGGGTGCCGGTTCCGTCCTGGTTTGGGCATCGCTACTGGAGGGCGCCGGTCCACTACTGTCCTGCGCCCAGCCAATTCCAAGCGCCAGGAACAAAACCACCAAGATGGAGTGCCGGTTTTTCATCAATGGTTCCTTAAGGGACAACGATGGTATCTCCGGGTTTCAGCAAGATGTTTTGCCCCATTGCGTCGCCTTTGACCAACTGCCGATAGTTCACCGGAATCTTCTGTTGCTTGCCATTCTCCGCGCGTAGTACGTAAATTCCCTTGGTGTTAGCGAATTGCGTGAAGCCGGCGTTGGCCAAGGCTTGCAGCACCGTCATATTGGGCAGCAACGGCTGGGCCCCGGTGTGCAGAACTTCACCCGTAACGTAATAACGCTGACTGTTCATCTGGGTGACCACGACGGTGACCCGTGGGTCAGCCAGGTATTTCTTGAGCTTGTTAGTGAGCGAGCCTGCCAGTTGCATTGGGGTGAGTCCTGCAGCCTGCACGTCGTTTAATAGTGGCAGCGAAATCATGCCATCCGACCGGACTGGAAGCGTGGCTGTCAAGTCCGGCTCTTTCCAAACGTCGATGTGCAGAGTATCGTCAGCCCCGATGATGTAGGTCGCCGCTCCAACCGACGGATCGGGAGCAGACGCGGCCGAATTGTCTCTTTCTTTGGCTTTTGCGCCTGCTTTGGCGCCCTCCTGCGCCCGAGCCGCCGCGGCCAATAGGCCGAACAACAACACCATCGTGACTGCCAGCTTCCGCTTCATCGCCTCTCCTGATCGCTACGACGTTTCATATTCACCATAGCCGATTTGTTTCAGCTTATAGAGCAGGGCCTTGTAACTGATCTGCAGTTCGAGCGCGGCCCGGCGGCGGTTCCATCGCGTCCTGGTCAGGACTCTCAGAATCAATTCCTTCTCCGCTTCGCGCGAAGCCGCTCGCGCTGCTTGCTTCAAAGAAACCTGTTCTCCACTGCTGGAGTAGCCCGATTTCGTCAACATGGCCCGCAGTCCGCCCATCGCCACGGATTCGTCTCCCAGCACCACGATCGCCTTGGCGGCATCTTCCAGTTCCCGGATGTTGCCCGGCCAGGCGTAGTCATGGAAAAGCCGCTGGGTCTGGGCGCTCAACACCGGCATAGGACGACGAAAATCCTGGGCGTACTCAGTCAGAAAAAAGTTCACCAGCAAAGGAATGTCCTCGCGGCGCTGGCGCAGGGGGGGTAAGCGCAGGCAGACTCCGTTAATACGATAATATAAGTCCTCTCGAAATCTTCCGGATCGCACTTCGACCTCCAGGTCGCGTGCGCTGCCGCAGATCAGTCGAGTGTGGACGGGTTGTTTTCGGTTCCCCTCCACCTGGGGCAGCAGATCCAACAGCTTCAGCTGACAGGCCGAACTTAAATCGCCAATCTCCTCCAGAAACACCGTCCCCGGGTTGAACAAGGCTTTACCGTTCGAACTTCCGAGGCGCTCCGGCGTCAGCCCCGCGCAGCCTATGATGCGAAACTCCTCCGCCTTCCAGCCCGATGTCTCATGGATCCGCCTGGCGATGGTGCGCTTCCCGGCGCCTGCCTCTGCTAGCAGAAGCACTGGAACCTTGCTTTGCGCCAACTCCACTATGACGGCCTCGACTGCCCGCATGCTAGGGCTCAGTCCCTCAAGGAACCTCTTTTCACCGCGTACTGGATTGGGGGCTTCTTCCAACGGCTTACCTTTCTCAGAGATTTGGGCTTCCATGTTTGGCGCTCCGGGAGGCGAATCTACGCCGACAGTAAACTGGTACCACCCCAGGAGCACGGATAGTGCCATCGCCTACTTTTTGGAGACAGCACGAGACTGGAGACATCAGTTTTTATTTTCAACAACTTAGGCTGAAATCAAGGAAGAACACCCGCGCTTCTCTACCCTTGTTAACCTAACCTAAACGGCATAAAAGGGAAACTCTTTTCACATTGTGTGGCATCGGACAGTGCACGGGCCTCCTCACGTACTGCAGTAACCTCTGTAACTAATTGCTGACAGTAGCGATTGCTGAGCCGCTCCAAACAGTTTTGGCCACTGCGGCAGGCACGGTCGGGCTGACGCTGGTCAGCAGGGCCAAGGAGGGAAACCTTAGGACTGATGTCTGGCGCGTGGTGACTTGCGTCGGTGCATCTTGATTGCACGGCAAGGAAAGTTCGCTTATGCTCTTTCTATCCCCTAAGCATTTTTAACGTGGGACAAATCGTACAAACCGCGGCGGCACCGCCACAAATTCCAGCATTTCCCTCGAAGTCCTCGTGGTGGCAGACGGCAATTCTGGCGGCACTGATTGGCTGGCTTTATTTTTCGATCCTCTGGCAACTGGGCAAACAATGGTGGGGTGATCCTAACTTTTCCCACGGATTTTTCGTCCCAGCGTTCTCCCTGTTCGTACTCTGGCAGGAGCGGTCACGATTGATCAGCTTGCCGCGGAAACCTACCAGCTGGGGGCTGCTCATTATAATATTCGCCCTGAGCGTGCTGATACTCGGCGTGATGGGCGCCGAACTCTTTCTATCGCGCGTTTCTTTGCTTCTGCTAATCGCCGGCTTGGCAGTCTATTTTCTGGGATGGAGCTATTTACGCGAAGCGTTTTTCCCCTGGGCCTTTCTTATCCTGATGATTCCGATTCCAGCCCTGATGCTGAACCAAATTACTTTTCCCTTACAGGTGCTGGCATCGAAGGTGTCGGCTGGAGTGCTGCCTCTGTTTGGAGTTCCGGCGCTGCGCGAGGGGAACGTCATCATTCTGCCAGCAATGGCGTTGGAAGTGGCGGAGGCTTGCAGCGGCATCCGTTCGCTGCTTTCACTGACGACTCTAGCGATCATCTACGGGTACTTCATGGAAACGCGTCTGTGGATCCGCATCGTGCTGGCCTTGGCGTCCGTACCGATTGCGGTGGCCGCCAACAGCCTGCGCATTGTGGGGACTGGATTGCTGGTGCAGTACTGGGATCCCGGTAAGGGTGAGGGCTTCTTTCACCTCTTCTCTGGGTGGCTTATTTTCGTGGTCTCGCTGGTAATGCTCTACCTGCTGCACGAACTGCTGGGACTTTTCGAGCGCGACTCGGAGGCCCAGACATGAGGCCCCATCTGCGATTCGTTCTTGTAGCGGTTTTGCTGGCCGTCACCGGCGGCTTATTGCACATCCGGAGCAGTCGTGAAATCATCGCTCCTCGCCAGCCCCTGGCCGCGTTTCCTCCTAAGCTAGGAGACTGGTTGGGAGCGGACGTCCCCATTCCTCAGGATGCTTTAGCAGTCTTGGGTCCTGGTGACTTTCTCCTGCGCCTGTATCAGAATGGGGCCCGGATAC
>Ga0210384_10000542_pt1 | contig 57414 bp, 52 predicted proteins | sample IncBWH2MmetaG_FD_160574 | JGI IMG/M metagenome (GOLD analysis project Ga0210384, IMG submission 160574) | Forest soil microbial communities from Barre Woods Harvard Forest LTER site, Petersham, Massachusetts, United States - Inc-BW-H-2-M | ecosystem: Environmental > Terrestrial > Soil >...
CTGCGGATGCCGGCCTGAGCGGGATGAACGTAACAGAGGTTGTGCGCGCCGTTGATGACCCAGAAATCTTTGTCGCCGGTGGTGAAGTCAAGGATCTCCTCGTCATCGGGAAGGACAATCAGCGTGGAAAAGCGCAGCTTTGCCCGGACTGGGACGATATCTTCCTTGGCGTATTTCACAACGCGCGCGGTTTCGGTCGAGGCTCGCGCGAGCGACGGCAGGAAGGTGACTGCGGACAATGCAATCAGCGTAAATGCGCGAACCAATATTGAGTGCCACTGATTTCGAATCGGTAGTTTCATGGACCTGCTCCTTTGAGAATGGTTTGTGTTACTTGGAATCTTCGTCCTGATCTGCAAACAACTGCGCAATCCACTGCACGCCAAAAAGCGCGAAGGTGACGATTCCTGCGAGTGCGAGTGGCAGAAAGAAATACAGGGGGTCAAGCGCAGGCGGAGGATTCCAAGGGGTCACGGGCGTCCTCCCGCGAGCACTTCAAGGCCGCGCTCGAAACCGTAGGTTCCAAAAGCCTCGCGCCGTTTCTTGTTGTCGTAAGGATCGTTCGTGTAGAGCCAATAGCTTTTGGCATCCACATTGAGGTTCGCTACCTTCGCGAGTTCCGGCGTCTTGATGAGGAATTGCTGCTTGGGAACAAGGCTCGAAATGAGCTCCACTTCGCTGTCATTCAAGTGGAACTGTCGCCGGTACAACTCGCGGTCCATATCTGGATTCGCGAGGAAGATTTTTGTGGCGCAGCTCTCGATAATGACGTCGAGAATTTCCGATCGCTTGAGTTCGTCGAGCGACTGTGTGGAAAGAACCATCGCGGCGTTGTGCTTGCGCCAAGTTTTCAGCGCCTCCACGACGTACCGTTGAATGCTGGGATTCTTCAAGAACACCCACGCCTCGTCGATGAAGAAGGCTTTGAACACAGAGGAAATCAGGCGGTCGGCAATGACCGCATTGGCGCGATGCAGGATGTAGAAGAGCAGCGGTTCCAGAAGTTCCGGGTACTGGCTCATCCGCTGGAAGTCGAAGCACTGAAAGCGGGAGAACGAGATTGTGTCTTCGGCATTGTCGAATAGAAATCCGAACTGACCTCCTCGTGTCCATTTTGCGAGGCGGCTCGCAAGGTCATGGCCGAGCGTATTCGCGAGCACGCCAAGCGTGCGAAGCGCGGGGTCAATCGCGTACAGATTTTCGATCTGGTGATAGAGGTCGCGCTCGATGGCGGGGTCGAGTTCGCTGGCGCGCCCTCCCTGAATCAGGACTTTCAGGAAGAGGGCAAGGAAATCGAGATTCTCCTTCGTGGGCGGAAGCGAGAACGGATTGATCTTGAAATCTTCGGACTCTAATCCGACGCGAACATAGGAACCGCCGAAAAGCTGAGTGAGGCTTTCAAAACTCCCGCCCAAATCGAAGATAAAGGTGTGCGGGTCATATTTCTGCAGATTGGTAATGAGGAAGTTGAGGAGAAACGATTTCCCCGCCCCGGTCCGGCCCAGAATCATAGAGTGGGCAACGTCGCGGTAGTGAAGGTTCAGAAAGTATGGGGTGTGATGGTTGGTTTCGAGTACAGCCAGATATTCCTGGTGGAGATGCTGATTGCGCGGCTCGCCACCGTGAAGCGTAAAGAGAAATGAAAAATCCGCGTAGTTGGTATTGAGCAAATACAAGGAACGAAGATTGAAAACGTAGTTGCCGGGGACGGTCGAGAGAAACGCATTCAGAAGGTTGTATTTTTCTTCGTAAAGTTGCGCGTCATGGACGCTGAACACTTTGTAGAATTCAGCGCACGCGCGGTCCACCTTGGCAGGGTCGAGGTCATAAATGACGACGGTGAGAGAAAACTGGCCGAAGTAGTTCCCGTGCAGTTCGATCTCCTTGATGCCTTCCCCGAGTTCCCGGACCTGAGACTCCTTCGAATCGTCGAGGAGTGTATCCTGTGCGGGAGCGTCGCTCATGTTGACCTGGCTCGCGAACGAGCGTTTTGTGTTGTGGAAGTGGCGGCGTTTGGCCTGGATCGTCCTCCGAGTCTTGCCGGAGTCTTCTCTCTTCCATTCGGTGACCACGTAATAGTTGGCTTCTACTTCAAGCAGGCGTTTGAACATGAGCGGGAAGCTTTGCGCGGAAGGCTCTTTAAGAGTCAAGACTTTCACGTAGTAGTCGTCCACGCGCAGGTGGCCGCGGTGGCATTCGAGGTGCGATTCACAAAGGTAGTAGTCGAGAAACGTGTCGTGCTTGAGGTTCGCGAGTTCGAGTTTGTCGGTGTGGAAGTTGAGGGTCTTCTTGAGAACACGGAACGCCTCCTGCTTACCGAGAACGCGAACGGACAGGAAATCGTTGACCTGCAAGATGAAACTTCCCGCCTTCTGAATAACTGCGGCCTCAGCCTTCGCGATTTCACTTCCAAGGACGGGCACTTGCTTTTTCGGAGAGAAGCGGGCCCACAGGTCGGCGAGCGCCTTCCTGGGATGTTCCGGGAACGTCGCGAGCGTGCTCGCCAGTGAATGCGAAGTCCGCGGTCCCTGATGGAGAATTACGTAGTAGATGGAGAGGGAGAAAAGCGTGTCGGCCTTGCTGCCGAGATAGGCGATGCGGTTCTGGATCGCCGCGTCCACGACCGGGTTGCCGTAGAGTTTGTACGGGATGGTCTCGTTGTTTCGCTTGAAGAGATACTGGTAGACGCGATAGTCGTCGCCAAAGAGTTTCAACGCGGACTCGAGGCGTTTCGTTAGTGCATCAATCGCCGCTCCGTCGAGACACTCGTAATCCACGCCGCGCACTTCGAGGATGAGACCGAGCTCGCCCGTTTTCGTGAGGAACACTTCCGGGCCGACAAATCCGTAGAGGTTCACACGTTCATTGAGCGAACCGGTCTCTTCGTAGTTTTTGAAGATTCGTTTAAGCCTGAGCATGGTCATCCCTGCGAACAGCAATCGGAGTGAACTTCATGGGGTCGTACTGGCTGCGCAGTGTGGCTGCGGTCAGGAGAAAACGCAGAACTTGCGGATCGGTTTGGGTTGCCCAGCGCGCGAAGAGGTAAAGCACCAGAAAAATCAGCACACCACCAAGCAAGCTGTTGAGCAGATTGAAAGTGCCAGCGCCCAGGCACATAGCGAAAAAGAACAGCTTCCGCTCTGTCCCAAGGATGGTGAGCGGTCGAGAGAGTGAACGATGCACTAAATTGATCCGTCTTGCGTTCGCCATAAGCGCCCCGTGAGTGGAGAATCAGAAAATCAATCTCACGGAAAGAGCCAGGCCATGAAGTTGACGGCGGCGATAGCCATTCCCACTCCGAAGAGAACGCCGGCGAGGACGCGCTTCGAGCCGCCTTCGCCGAATGCGAACGTCAGACCGGAAACGACGATTGCAACGAGAGAAAGGCCGCGTGCGATTGTGCTGGTGAAGGCTTGCTGGAGAACGCCCACGGCGTTCTCCCACGGAGAGTTGCCGGTGGCCTGCGCGAAAGCAGGTAGCGCGAGGAAAAGGCTGCATGCAGCAGCCAACAAAAAACGGGAACGGGAGGCAAGAGGCAGAAAACGGTTGCGCCAATACTTCGTCATAGCTTCTCCATTCAGTCGCGAAAATGCCGGGCAGATAGACCGGCGAGGGGAGACTCTTGGCGTTCTCCAGCGGATGCGAAAAGGGTTACAGGCGATGCGGGGGTCTTCTGTTCACGCCACATGGCCCCGAATGGACTCGGGGCACAGTTGGAGCTTTAGCTCCATAAACAGTGTTGTCCCGCGATCGCGTTCGCCCTTACCGCAGGCTGTAAGCGATGCAGAGAGGCGGACCGGGGAACCCGGCGTCGCCTTGCTCGCGGGAGTACGTGGCGAGAACTCCCCTCACTATATACAGAGGCTCAGAAAGGGAGAAAAGGCAAAGGCGGGCTCAAATATTTCTTGCCCTCAGACGAACGACAGTTGGGAGGTTCTTACTGGAAATAGGAGCGCGGATTCGACAGCTGGTTTGAAATCCCGATTGCTGCTGAAAGTCGTCTCTATTCACTTCCGGATCGCCTTTCGTTCCAAAGGGACTGCCGACCAGATGAGCTCTGAGCTGTTGCCGTGGTTTCCCCGCCGTCAGCGTGAGGTAACCGATGGTGCATGCTATTATCTTGTCCAAATTGGTCGATTGTTAAGCCGTCTCCGTCCGAACAGTGTTGCCGCGGCCCATGGCAAGGATTGTTTGTAGGCCATCATTCCCTGGTCTTGCCCTTGGAGGAACTCGAGTGAATATCACTTCACCTGAGGAAATCAGGAAAACAGTCGACAAGTTAGAAGGCATTGTCGAGTGGATTGCAGACACTTTCAAACACAAGCGATGGATTCGCCGCCTTTTGCTACTCGATGTCCTGATTGCAAGCATCTTCCATCCAAGCTCGTTAATGAAGTTTGGATTTTCATATATTGGCAGACCGTTGCCGTATTGGTATCAACCAGTTTTCTGGGTGGCAGTTAGTTTGCCCTTTGCCGCCGCGGTAATTGTTGCGCTTAAGAGAGGCTCAGCCCATGTTGCAGATAGAGATGACCGCAGCCCTGTTAAGGGCTTGGTTGCCTTCGATTCTGACGACACAGCAATCTTCGCGAAGCTGCAACGGGAACTAGACGTAATAGAGTGCCTACAAAGCATCAGCGACGCGGACTTTCACTTTGGAATCCTTACGGGGCAATCCGGAAGCGGCAAGACGTCTTTTCTACGAGCGGGATTAGCTCCGCGCCTGGCAGCAAGAGACCACGTTTGCATATATGTTCGATTCACAGACTTCGACCCAGTGGAGACAATACGGCAAACATGCATTCGAAGTCTGAATCATCAGTTCGAGGAGCCGTCTGGGCTCCCACAATTGTTCGAGTCAGTCGCAACAGTCACGGGCAAACCGACTGTATTTTTGTTCGACCAGTTTGAGCAATTCTTCATACACCGAAAGCTAAAAAAAGATAGGGATACATTTGTCCTAGACTTCGCCAATTGGTATGGCGTTCGCGAAAAATTGCAGGTCAAGGTGGTGCTCTCAATCCGAGATGAATTCTTGTGGTGTTTACACGAACTTCAGCAAGTCATGAGCTATTCACTTAGTCCCCGGCAAAACTACCGAATTGAGTGCTTTGAGCCATCGCAAACCGTTGAAATCTTCCGGGTGATGTCGGAAACGGTTGGAGTCAATTTTGATGAGAAATTCATGCGGGCTTTGGCTGAAACGGAACTGCTTCAGCCAGACGGAAAAGTGCTTGCGACCGACGTTCAAATGTTGGCCTGGATGCTGACCGGGAGAAGACTGGCAGAGGACCGGGGTTTTACGGCAAAGAGTTATCAACGGCTTGGGGGAATGGAAGGTTTGATGGAAAGGTACGTTGCAGACTGCCTCGAAGCCCGCGAGACACCCGACAAACGCAAGGTGGCACTCGACATTCTCCTCGCTCTCATCGATCTACCAAGCGACACTCGCACTGGCCCGAAAACTATCAAAGCTCTGCATGCGCAATTGGGAACCACTGAACTCTTGCTACGGGAGGCTGCTGAGTGGCTTGCTCGGTCTGATGTTCGGCTCGTCACCTATCAAAAGGAAGGCTTCGAGCTTGCTCATGAGCGATTGATACCGGCAGTGCGCCGCGTTGGTCGGTCCGAGGTTTCACAAGCAGAGAAAGCCTCGCGCCTTTTAGATCAAAGAGTTAATGAATGGCTTGGAAGTGACAAGAATAGCCGGTTCCTGCTGAACTGGCGTGAGCGCCGGCTAGTTGAGAAGTACAAACGGCGATTCGATTGGGGGCATAACAAACGGGACAAGGAGGTGCTGTTAGCACGCAGCAAGGCCAGAACTAGAAGGCGAGCCATGATTCCCGCGACGGGTTTCGGACTGCTACTCATGGGACTTGGATGGTGGGAAAGCTCATGGGGACAAGCTTGGCAGATTCGCCGAGAGTTTCTTCAACTTGCAGAAACTCGTGTTGGTGATGAGGACTTTGCGTCCGAGATTCCGGGCGGGAAGGAGGCGGTGGTTGAAGCCCTTGCCTCGGAAGGACGTTTTAGCGACGCGATGAGAGTTGCTAAGCGAAAATATTCCCAAGATGGAGATTTTTCGGCTGCTGCGAGAGGGGCGGCTGCCCACGGCGACATTGAGGATGCGCGAGCGGCGGTGAATAAGAGCTTTACAACTCTGTCAAAATTAGGTGGATCTCCCGGCGATGACGACTACGTCCTGATGAAAGTCGCACAAAACGCAGTCTTCGTGGGAATGCTCGCGAAGGATGCCACGTTTTTGGATCGTGCTCTTGGGACCCTACACGAGAAGCAACAATTTGACTATGAAACTCTTTCCATGGTGGCGATGGCTTGTCCAAAACTCAGAAATGCAAATGATTCCATCGGAATACTCCAAAGAGTAGTTAAAACGGTTTCAGATCGGAAGGACTTCGGCGAGATGGACAAGGGTCTTGTCCTGGCCCAGGTCATTAAGGCAGCCTCCCAAGTTCCGGACGCAAAGTCAGCAGCAGTGGTGATTCAAGAAGCCATCGCAGCGTTCGGGAATAAAGGAGGAGGTTTCTTGGACGGCGCTTTGCAAGAGGCGGCACGTACTGAAGCAAGACTGTTAGACGCAAAGCAAGCAAACGTGTTTCTCGAGCGTTTGGCCGATAATGCTGAGTCTAAGCGAGATACGTTGGAGGTAGTCAGAGATGACGTGTTCGCAGGACACGTCATGCATACGGCGGGCCAATATGCCTCTGCCGTCGATTGGCTCAGTAAGGCCGTTGAGAATTCAAAGAGCATTGACGATCACGACCTTGGACCCGAGGTTTCGCTCGCTGTAACCGACCTAGCGTTGGAATTGAACGACGATGCGACGGCTTCGCAGTTCTTGGATCGAGCCATTGCTCTCTCAGCTACGGTCGAACCGGGAGCTTTCCAGAAAATCCGTGAGACGAGGGCGGGGGTATACAACTGGCCCTATACCGGTGGATGGGGCTTCCAACTCGCAGCCCGCAAAGCCACTCGCCTTGGCGATAGGAAGCGGATGAATGCAGTGTTCGACCGCTTAACGAAGGCAGCGAATGAGATCGATGACTATTTCATGCCTTCCGTAATACTGAGCGCCACCGGCAAAGCCGCTGCACGAAGGCACGAGATGCCTCGAGCAATTAATATTGCAGAAAGGCTTGCATCTATCGCGCGTGAAATGAAGTCACCATACGCTAAGGCTTGCTTTCTTACGGATGCCGCAGAAATTAACTATGCTGCTGGAGAGCGCAAGAGCTATAGGCACCTGTTGCAAGAGGCCGTTCAGAACGCTGATGCGGCGACCGAAAGTCAGAGCGAAGAGCTGATCCAAGAGGATTTCGTTCCATATTTGCCGCCGGCATTCGGCGCCGCGAGAGTGGGCGATACGACGCTTGCCCTTGAACTCTTCCACAAATATTTGCAGTTTGTGACGAATAAAAGTAGAGAGGACCGCGGCTACACCAACGAAATGTATCGAGCGACCAGGTATTTGGAAAAAGGTACGGGACGACTCTTCGAGATCCGGGGCACTTCATCGAGAGCATTATTCTTGAAGGAAATCATAGGTTGGTTGAACACAAAGAGTTCTGAAGAGCTTGCTGATGCCTTTCGAGAAAACGATTCATCAGGAATCAAACTCGTCAGCACAATATTGTCCGAAGTGCAGAATCTTGAAAGCTCTAGAGAAGCCAGGCCCGTCCTGCAGGAAGCGATTCAATTGACAATAAAGATTTTCTCAAACCAACATGACCAGATGTGCGTTTTGATCTCCGAGGCGGCAATGAAGACGAATAACCTAGATTACGTTCGAACAGCCGCTAAGATTAGCGACTCGGATCGTTCTCGGATGGCAATACTCGCGACTGCAATGAAAATGATGATCGAAACAGACTTTCCCATACTCACCCGAAGCGAACTGTATGCTCCGTTTCGACGCGCAGACGAGATGTTTCCTGAGTGATTTGCTGGTGACAAAAACTTTTTTTTGCTTCCCTTTTTGCGGAGGCGCGGAACTTCCAAGCGTCTCGCGTTGGGGTTTAGTTCTTCGCACGTTTGCTGAACCCAAAGGCGGAAGCAAGCAGGCCAGAGATGTATGACGATCAGAGTGTGAGATGTCTCCTACAAGATTTCGACGACTTGTAGGGCTTTCTCTAGTTGGGCGTCCACGCCACTCGCCAGCGACTCGGGCGAGTTCTCGACTTTGACATCGGCTTCCACACCTTTGCCCTCGATACAGTCGCCTTGCCAGGTATACCATCCCGTGACAGGCATGCGAAGAATGTATCCCGCCGTCAACGTGAAATTAGCGGCTCCGAGTACCTCACCTGCTGTCTTTGTCCCGACCAATGTTGCCAGGCGATTTTCTCTTGCGAAACTGGCGACCATTTCGGCCCCGCTGCGGGTGTATTCGTTGATGAGAATGACGATGCGACCATGGAATGGCTGTGCGCCGAGTCCTTCCGTCACGAGGGTCATAGAGCGATCCCGTTGAAAGACTTTGAAACGCACGGCCATCAAAAGCAGCTCAGCTTTTGTTGCTGGGATTTTGCCAATGCGGGTCAGCTTTTCTTTCTTGTAGCCTTTCTGAAGCCGACGTCGTGTAACGCTGTAACCTATTTCCATTTTGCCCGGACATAGATAGCTCAGGAGGCGCAACGAGCCTAAACCGCCACCCATATTTCCTCTAAGATCGACTATGAGCCGTATCATGCCATTGGATTTTAGATTCCTAATGACATGATCGAGTTCCCTCGCAAAACTCTGGCCGACAGCTCCAGGAAACGTCGCTACTTTTACAAGCCCAACCTCGGGAGCGAGCAGTCGATAGGACAGACTGCGAGGTTCAACCATTGGCGGGCGGTCCTTTGCTGCCCGATTTGGTATTTCGACCGTGACTTGGCGCTTAGCGCCCGCGAGAGTCGCGACCTCAACCTGATGGCTGGCGCCAATTTGAAAGTTTGCAGATTGCGGCGGGACTACCGGAGTGCAATCAATGGAGAAGAGAAGTTCACCAGGAAGAATCCCCGCCCGGAATGCTGCTCCATCTTCGATTACATCCAAGAACATCCATCGCTTGCCATCCGGCGCATCGACGGCGCGGAGTGTTGCGTTGATGGAACCAAGGGCGGGAACACCGTTGCTGTGTTGATGAAAGAAAGCGGTGTGGCTGCTGCCGAGAGCTCTCAGGAGTTCACTCACACCAGCTTCAAATGTCTCAGCGTCGGCATCGCTAACGAGGTGCGGCGTGAGCTTATCGACCAATGCAAGCCACGGTCCGTAGTCCTGATTTGGATTACTGACATTGATGTGGCGTTCGGGGACAAGCTTCCTAATCGTCGTGAGAATCGTGGCCCGATCCTCACGCGTGAGAGGGGGCCGTGAAATACTTTGTCCGATTGACATTGTGCTTTCCTAGTTCGCAGCAGCGAGTTTCTTAGAGCTAACCCTAATGGAATAATCTCCAAGACCGTCCAATCTGAAACTGGCCCAGTAATACGGAATGGCTTGGGCACCATAAGTTTTAAGCATGTCGCGTTTCGCAGCGGTCAACGCGTAGGCGACGGAATCTTTCGCAGCCAAATGAGCATAGAAGCGCTTCATCAGATAAAGCGCAGGCGTGTCATCGATACTCCATAGTGTGGATATGACGGTCTTGGAGCCCGCCAACATAAACGCAAGAGAAAGATTGGCGACGCCCTCCTCGCCCTGCAAACTGCCAACAGCGGTATCACATGACGAAAGAACGACGAGATCAGCGTTTGTATGCAAGTGGACGATCTCACTCGCCTCCAAAATGCCGTCGTCACCGGATTGCTGATCGCTGAGAAGAATCAGAGCGGCCCGATCTGGGTGTTTGACGTTAGCGAAGCCGTGTACTGCCAAGTGGATGATCGTGTGCTGGTCAACGCCATGCTCAAACGCAGATTTTGTTGCGCCCGGCCCAATTAGTAAAGTGTCGCTGGCGTTGCCGATTGCGGCTTGTGCCGCGAGAACTTCGTCTTTGGAAGCCGGCAGATTGGTGAGAGCACCGCTGGTGTAGCCGCGCAGCGTAGCCAATTTGTTGAGCTCCGGCGCTTGGTCGTAAGGGACGCCGCCAACTCCGAGTAAACCTCGCTGCGCTGTCTCGCGCGGCGGGATCGAGTTCAAGAGATAGAGCGCCGTAGCAGAGGGTGCATACGTTATCGTGTGAGACGAGACCATGTAGTGGCCGACGGTATCAACGAGAGCTTCGAACGGAAGGAGATGCAGGGGACCATCCGGCACAACTATCAGGCGGACCTTCGTCGAAGCCTCCGGGATGCCCTTCAAAAGCATTGTGTATAGACGTGCTCCCTCTTGCTTCGAGGTTCCTTTCGCTTTCAAGGTTTTCAAATATGCGGAGACTAATTTGTCGATGTCGGCGCGACTGGCGAGCGGGACGATACGAGCAAAATCTTTGGTGATTGCCAAGCAATACGATTGAGGTTCTGCAAGTACGTACTCAAGCATCATTTGATTTGGAGAAAGACTGTTGCGCACGTGCTCTAGCGGGACCGTTTCCCACGGATGCGATTTCCAAGGATTCGATCCGGGAGCAAGCCACCTTGCTTCTTCAACGAGAAAGATTTCGTCGCGGATTTTGCGCACCTGATCCGCGGCTTTTGCCTTCGTCAGATCAAGATTCAATCGAGCAATTTGCTTTTCGATTTCAAGTTCTTTTGGAGAATCAGGTGGTCTTCCACTCATCAATAGGTCAGTAGTGACGCGACCGCGAGCGTGTTCGAGAACCGAGAACGCCTTCGAGGTATTGTTCAAATGGGAGGCAATGAGCGTGAAGTGCTCGCTGTAAATCGCGCTCATTGACGTGATGAGACCAAGTTTGGCTTGAGCCGATGTAACGTTGCCAATCATAGAATCAAGAATGTCGGACGCTCGGTCATAGGTCTCGCTGGCCTCGCGATATTTGCCCTGGCTTGCTTGCAATTGCGCTAAAGCTTGCAGCCGATATGGAAGTAGATAGATATCGCCGCTGCTCTGCGTCCCTTCGGCTGCGGCGGCGGCGAGCGATTCTGCCTTCGGCAGATCGCCACGTTTCCGATAAATATCCTCCAAGTAGAACTGTGCATCGGCTAACAGCCGAGTAAAACCCCCTTTTTGCGCCAATTCGATTGCGGCTTGCAGGTCCTCAACAGCTTTGGCCTCATCGTTCTTGGCTGTTGCTACGGTTGAGGCCGTGATGAGTGCTTGCGTTTCCTTGACGTGTTTCTGCTTTGCACGCGCATGGGCGATGATGTCGTCGGCGAGCTCTTGAGCGGCGTCAAGTTTTCCCATACTACGGAATGCTTGAAGCCTGCCCTCGTTCACAACGAACTGGTATCCTGCATTGGGGTTTGCGGCGGCAATTTTGAGTGCCTTGTCGAAATATCCCAGAGCATCATCGTAAGACCCTAGCTGTACGAAGCCGTGTCCAATCGCAGCAAGGTATCGTATTTGTGCTCCGACATCCTGAAGCATGGTCGCTCCGATGAGGGCCGCTGTGACTTTCTGGCGGGCCGCCGTCACATCCCCTGCAAGGAAGAGCGCAAAACCAATCTCTCCGAATGCACGATTTTCCCACTTCTTGTCACCCACTGCCTGGGCGACCTTGAGTGCAGCTTCCCAATCGCGGCGCATAGGTACAGCGTCAATCTCTCCGTCAATGTCGCCGCGCACGATGAGACAAAACAATCGGAGTTCGTTGTCTGACACAAGCAGCGGATTATTGTCGAGGTCGAGGCCCAGCTCTTCCGAGACTTCAGGAAGCGATAGTTGTTCCATAGTTGATCGGAGCCGACCGAAATGAGCGTAAAGGGCGTTTCGATTGTCGCCACGCGCCACATACAGTTCCTCGGCTTGACTGAACAGCGGGGCAGCATCTGCCCAGTTATACAAATCTCCATAACGAAGTGCCTGCTTCAACAAAGCATCGGGATCGTCCACCGTCGCCTGTGCTCGCGCGGCTGTACAAATCGCTCCGCAAATGAGTAGCCCGACGACAATTCGTTTGGTGTTCATGGATTTTGTCCAGTGCCATTCGGCAACGTGACCTGTATCGAAACTGGTTGAATCAGCCGAATTCCCGCTACGGATTTAACTTCCAAGTTGTAGTTGCCTGCAGGGACTTGACTAAGATCCGCTTGAACGCGAATGAGTGTCTGACCTTTGTTCAAGTGAGCCGTAGCAGACTTCGACCAGAATGTACGGCCGGCCGCTTTGAGGCTGACAGAATAGGTCTGCTCCTCGCTTCCTAACGGTAAGCTCAGAGTGAGATCGAGTGTCGAACCGGGTACGCGGACTCGACGCTGAGACCCCGTTGTCGGCGGTTTGGAGCCGCGAATTGGAGAAATGTTGGTTAGGTCCAGACTAAAAGGTGAATAGGCTACTACAGGATTCACCGGCGACGTTGGATTGTGCGGTTGGTGGGTCTCCAGCGGAGGTGGATTCGGTACGCTAAACCTAATCCACAGACCAACGCCAATCGCGATGAACAAGGCACAAGCCAGAGCCGCTCCCACTAGTAGTGGATGCGCTCTGAACCATCCAGACATGCCCCTCCAAGGTAGTCTCATGTCTGCTGTTTTTTGCGACTTCACGTCGGTCAGAAGTTCAGAGTATCGCTTGAAACAAGGAGAGCAACTCGCGATGTGCTCGGTGATTGCTTCCTCAGTCGCTCTTGGTTTGACCGCAAAGGATTGGAGTGCTTCGTCAGGCGGGCATCCGTGCCGGTCAGGGTTTGGAAAAGCATCCGCAAGATAGGAGCGCGCAAACGCGAGGAAGTCTTTGCTTTTTTCCTCCAACCCACTCCGGTTTTTTATTCTCGTTCTCATTGTTCAAAATCGCTCGGTGTAGCTCTCCACATTTTAGGAATCTTTCCTCAAGCCAAGGTTCTCGGCAATTCTGCGGAGGGCTTGGCTGAATCGAGACTCCGCCGCGTGGTCCGATATTCCATACAGCAAACTGATTTCCTTCCACGAAAATCCTTGGAGACGTCGATAAAACATATCTCGAGTTACGGGATCACACCTTGTAAGAAGTTCGTCAACCAGAATCTTCAACTCAAGACTCGTACGTGGGTCGGTTGAGTTGTGTGAACCTAACGCGAGCTCGTGAACGGCTCCGTCTAGAATTATTTGGCGTTTTTTGATTCGATTTATGCGCCGGATGAAAGCACGGAAGAGGTATGAGTGAAGATCGCGAACCTCATTTCGATTGCAACGCTTTCTTGCTTCTATAGCACGCGAAACGGTCGCTGCTGCTTGCTCTAACTGGCTTGTTGCGACGGCTGGGTCAATTAGCAATTTCTCGGCATGCTGGATCGCTCGCCGTCCGATTTCCTCGGCAGCTTCGAGGACCACGGGGCTTATCCTCCGCCCAAGGCGGTCCACAGGGCTAATGTGGAAGCTGCGATCAGATGGCTGCCCGCCTCCACCCATGACGATTGGTCCCCAGGCCTGGATGTACCGGCTAGCGTTCGACCAAGCTAGGCCATCCGCTTGCTCTAGGCGCTACATCTCGACTTCTCTCGTAACTTTCGCCATCTCTGCCCGGATTAAGGGCCGATTCTGGCCTCTATCTACTCAGAGTACCTATTTCGGTAAAACCTCAATCGAAGCAGAAAAAAAGCTTTGCCGTAAGGACTCATGCACCTACCCTAATGAATAAGACTTGTTGGAATGATGGATGCGGGAGGTGAACTAGAGGTTTCATCGCATTTACGTGCCGCCGTAGTACCGAAGTACTACTATTTTTAGGTTAGCGAGCAGCTTCCGCGAACGACCTGAGAAAGTTCGAGGAACGGAATACGACAAGAAGGCTCCGGCAATAGCCGGAGCCTATTCTGTTGCTCGATTCAGAAGGGTTCCCCCTCCGGCTGCTGCTCGGTCTTCGTCGTGGGCGCGGTTGGTGCCGATTCCTTGCGGTCCAGCTTCCGAATCGAAAACGCCTTGATTTGCCACGACGTGATTTGCGCCTTGGTCTTGTTTTTCCCTTTACCAACCTCCTTCTCATAGATATGGCTCACAAGCGTTCCCACGACGTACAGATGATCGCCCTTCTTCAGTTTCTCCGCCGCGTACTCCGCGAGGCCGTTCCACACGATGATGCGATGCCACTCGGTTTTTTCTTTACGTTCCTCGTCCTTGCCCGTCCACCAGGTCTTGGTGGCCAGAGAGAGGATCGCGAGCGTCCGCGCCGTGTTTTTTGTGGACTTGCTTTCCGGGGCCTTCCCCAAAAAGCCCATAAGTTCGACTCGATTTTCGTACATTGCTTGAGTCTCCATTTCTGCCCCTGTAATTGGGGCACTTGAAAGCGAGAGGGGTCTGCTCCCAAAGAGAGGGTCTGCATTTCGGGAGGGGCACAAAAAGTCTTCGCCGCCGTTTGCGAAGAGTTTTTGGGAGGAAACGGAAAAGCAGAAGAGCCGAAGCTGCAGGGCGCAGGAATTCCCCCGAAGCCGTGCCCAATGGAAGAGGCAGAATTGGACGAAAGAATGAAAATGAGTCGAGCTGGGTTTTGGGGAATGGGAAGCACAATCCACTCGGGACTGAACGCTCGCTCTTGCGTCACCTGCTGGTGGAGTGTTGACGAGGAACGCGGTGGCATCGCAACGTTGGAATGGACTTGTAACGGCGAAAACAGAGAGGGCGCGCCGTATGTCGAGGATCGCGGAGAGTCGAGGAGGACGGTGGCGAACGGAAAAACGGGGTTCACGTCGAGGAAAAAGGCGGTTCGATATTTTGTGGAAAGCTGGACATGCAACGGCACCGAAAGCGACGGAGACAGAGATCGCGCTAGATGTAGTGACCTTCTAAATCGAGTAATTGAAGCGGCTCCAACGTTTGTCGGGGTTTTTCGGAAGTGATTGAAAGTGAGGAGAACGGGGCCGTCCGGTGAAGGACGGCCCCGTTCGGTTTTACGCTATTATTATTTGCGAGCGGCCTTTGTTTTGGGCTTCTCCCTCACGTTTGCCGCTTCATTTTTCTTCTGCGGGTTCCCTTTCTCGGCTTTGGCAATAGCGGTGCGCAGCGCCTTCGTGTCAACCTTGTAAAGACTGGCTGCGTCGGCCAGTGGGTCGTCGTCTTTGTTCACGGTTGCGCTTCCGGCAGGGCCAATGAGCATCGCCTCGAAAATGAGCACAGCGAGTCCGGTGGCGTCCGCTTTCTTGTAAAGCACTCTGGCCTTCTCCGCCAGTTGCCAGTCATGGGCGTCTTTTGGATTTTGCAAGCCGTGGCGCTTGGCAAGGCGGCACGCCAACTCATGCGACAGCGAGCACAAAACAAACTGCGCCACGATACGCAACTCATCGGTTCCAAACCGCGGATTCACGCGCTTGAGCACGTCGGCCAAAAGGCGGTGCCGGAACGCGAGTGTCTGTTTTGCTTTTTTGTTTGCGGCGGTCTTTTCCGCCTTCCACTGGAGCCGTTGTTTCTCCTCCTGTTGTAAGTTTCCGAAATGAACCTTGCAGGTGGGGTCGGCGCACACTTTCACAAGCCTGCCCTTATTCATGCCGTCCGTGTGAATGGCCGGAGTCAAATGGGAACAGAGCTTGTCCTCAGGCCGTGCGTCTTTGCCTTTCTTGTTTTTCCGAGACACAACTTCGACGTAGTTGCGACGCGGAAGAATCGGAGATTCGACCGTCGCGTTGTAGTTTTGCGAAATCATCACGAGATTCGCCATCTTCGTGACGCGCTGTGCGATGTGCCCATCGAGTTTGCGATTAAAGCATTCGGCATCCGTGCACGAGTCTTCCCGCACTTCGGAGAAAAGCAGTGTGTTGAAGCCCGTGCGCTTTGGGCAGTTGGCGCAACTCCCCGCTTCTGGCACGAGCGTTTCATCGTCCTTTGAAAACGGGACAGACTTGAGACTGAGATAGACGTTGTGCTCTATCCACGCTTGCAATCGGCTCGCGGGAACAAGACTACGGTCGCTGTCGTTTGCGGCATAAAAGCCCTCAAAGCAATGTGCGAATGCTTTTTCCTGCACATCTGCTCCGAGCTTGGCAATAAGCAAAGCGTGTTCGATGGCAATGTGTCCGGCGCTGAACGCCTCGGCCACAGGTGGAATGAGGTTCAAAAGCCGAAGGCGTTTGGCGATGTAAGCAGCGCTCTTGCCTGTCTTGGCTGCTATTTTCTCGATGGTGTAAACGGCCCCCTCACTTTCGAGCAGAGCGCGAAACCCTTGCGCTTCCTCGAACGGATGCACATCACTTCTGAGAAGGTTTTCGACGATTTGTGTTTCGAGAGATTCCGCATCGGTGAGAACAACGATGCGGACCGGGGCTTCCTGCAATCCCGCCAGCTTCGCGGCACGATAACGCCGCGCTCCCGAAACGATTTCGAAGTGGCTGTTCACTCGCCGTGTGAGCAAAGGCGAAAGGATGCCTTTGGTGCGAATGCTCTCGGCCAATTCCTCCAATCGTTCCTTATCAAACGTCTTACGAGGATTGGTCGAGGATTCGACCAGCTCCGCGAGAGGAACGTTCACGTATTCTTGCGACTGTTTCACTGCATCTTTGGTGCTCATTTCCTCTTCTCCTTTTTCCTAACAAAATGTATTTTGTATTTCTTCATACTGAAACGGCGAGCGCGAGACGTGGAACGGGCAGCCTAGTGGCTGCCCGCTGCGGGAGTTCCCGCTTTCAAAATGGAAGTGGCGGCGGCAAAGATGTGCGCCGCGTTGTGGTTGGGGATTTCTCTTTCGGTTTTCAACCAGTGCTGGATGTAGCCCCGGCAGAACTCTGCTCCGTCGAGTCCGAGCGTTTCGCAACAGATCAGCGCGACGGATTCCGCTTCCACCTCGCACAAATGGCGGGGAGTGTGTTCACCGTCCACGAGCTTTTCGGAAGTCGCGTGTCCGAGAACAATGTGGGCAATTTCGTGGAATGTGGTTTTGTGCGGGAGTGCGGCGAGCGGATTTACAGCAATTTCCCGTTGCCTTGCAAACCCCTGAATATTGCCGTTGATTTCGTCAAACGCCGTACGCGTTATATTTAGAGCGCGGAGCGCCGTTTCCAAGTCGAACCCGGGAATCGTCGCAACGTAGGATTCTTCTCCCTCGGTTTGTGCGAGGACAAACCAATAGGCACGGAAACGAAAGGCGTTGCGTGTTTGGGGCTCTGCTGGTTCTTCCTCCGTGTCGTCTTTGTGTGTGGTTCGTTTGAATGGCATTGGCATGCAAAGGGTGATTCCTGTCTCCCCTTTGCGTACTTGCCGTTTGCGGTCAAGCCAACCGCGATAGGTGTTGAGTGGTCCGGGCTGCAAGTTGCGTCGAACGCACTGTTCGAGCGCAAGTAGCGCATTCCCGAATGAGTAGTTGTGAAATGCGGTGTACGCTGCGAGCATTCGCCCGGGCTTTTCGACCGCATCGCGCAGGAGTTCTCCCCAAGTGGCATGTTGTTTTTCCGACATTTGTGGTTTCCCTCTTTTCCTCCTTTTTTCAGGCGTGGTTTTCGCTTGAAAAAAAGAAGCAATGCCCTTCCTAAGTGGTCCCCGGCGCCTAGCCGTCCGCGCTGTCAAGGGCGCACGGTTTTCGCGTTCACGGGAGCGCAGCGGACGCCCTTGACAGGAGAAGCGGGTGGCTAGGCGCAGTCTTCACGCAGGAAGGGCAGGCAGGAGAAAGGACAGTTCCGGTGGGAACCTACCGATGGAAGCTGCGGTTTTGTAAATCCGGGAGACTGGTGTAGAGGAAGTGCTACAGGAAAAATCAGATCTTCAAGGGTCGAAGAAGTGCCAGGGCAGCAAAGAGAGGAAACCGTTTCAGTTCTTCTTCGGATAGCGAATCATTCAAAAGATTCTCATCCGCAGTTTTCGGGAGGCAAAGAATAAATGGTTCAAAGGCTTCCCGTAGCATCGAGGCATATTTCTTCCGGTCGTAGCCGAACCAGCCTTCCCATAGCGCAAAGGCCCGAACGCGGTCATTCGGCACGGAACATTCGCTATTTGTGATGATGTATTCAACGGTTTGTCCGGGCCGGAGTTTTACGCCGCTGCCAAAGAGTTGCTGCGCGGCAATCGCGGTGACACCCGCTTTTTGGTAGTCAGGCGGTTCTTTCGTGATGCGCTTGCTGACAATGAGTTCTCGAATGTCCACATCTCCGCTCGAAAGACGCTCCTGGTAATCCGACAGAACCATGCGAGCGCTCTCAACCTTGTGAACATACGAATCAAAGTCGTGTGCTTCCGCGAGGATCGCCAGTACCTCGTGTTGCATTCTCTTGAGTAGCGGTGGTGTGTCATGGCGTCGGCATTCGAGGCCGCGAACTTTCAATTCGCCGTCTTCCCCAACGGCAAAGAATCGGTTCGGCACAGGCACGTCCGCGTATTGCTTCGAGGGAAGAAAGACAACGTAGCGATATACGGATTCAATCGCGAGCGGGAGGCGGGTTTTTGTTTCGATTTCGTTAGCCAACCGCTCGAAGTCTTCGTGTGTGGCTCCTTCTTTCCAGACATAGAGGGAGTCCACTAAAGCATGGATGAGTTGAAACCCGTCGTTTTCCGCAATCTCCTTTGCGACGAGAAGAGTTTCTCTCGCGACGGCATTGATGGCTTCGTGGGCTTCGATTTTTCCGAACCGGGCGTTCTTGTACCCCGTGTAGCCAAAGCAGCAGACAAGAAGCCATTTCATGGAATCGCGTTGCAGTTTGAAACGCAGTGCGGCATCGGGCGGAGAAGTCTTCTGCAATTTCTTGAGTTCGCCGCGTTTCGCAATCAAGCGTTCAACAACGCGGCTGGTAATTCCACGCCTTTTTTTGCAGATGCGATAGCCCAGCTCAGGAATGCGGGGAGCATCGGGACAGCAAGGGCAATTGACGGTTTCGGGCGAGATGTTGAATCGCGCCATGATACTCGGGAACTGGCTAACGAAGTCGAGCTCCGCAACATTCGCTGTGAAACCAAGTTTCGGTACAAACACTAAACCGCCGCGGTCCGCGCACAGCAGTTCATCGGGATGCTTTGGATCTTCGGGTTCCGCTTTCTGTTCGGGAATCAATACCCCGTCGCGGTGGGCGAGTTCCATTTGCATGTAGGAAATGCCGGTACCCGTTGTCGTACGAGCAGCATATTGAATCGGCAGTTTTGTGATGCGGGCGAGTTCCCACAGCCCTGCAAAATCGCACTTCTCAGAAATGAACGAATTCTGTTTGTCCACATGGATGCGACCAAAAAGAGTCGTCGCACTCGCCTTGAACAAAATCCTTCCGTAGCTGGTGTAACTGCGTCCCTTCGACTGTTGGACAGATGCCAACGCATCACGGTTCAAAGGCAGCGAAAACTTCAAGCGTTCCGCCTGCTGGCGAAGCAGCGGGAGGATTGTGGAATCGCCCCATTCGGAAAGGATCACATCGGGGTCTTCGCGTTTGACCAAACGCGCAAATCCGAGAGCGGGGGGTTCGCCTGCTTCGTCGAGTTCCCAACAAGTCCCATCCACTTCGATTTCAAGGGCGGCGCGGCGGCCGTGAGTCGGATCGATGTGCGAAAGCCCGGCGAGTCGAATCTGCATGATCTTGAGCGGTGGCATTTCATAATTGAGAGCCCATTCATCATCTCGGCATTCGATGGATTGGATTTTTCCCTCGTCATCCGATTCGACCTCGACGTACGCGAGCGGGAAAATATGTTTTTCCCAGCAGTATAGAGAAGCGACCATCAGGTCGCTGTTGTAGAGCTGCAAGCGAGAGTCGCGTTTGTGGACCCATCGTCCCCAGCCCATAAAATCGGTAGGACAAAGAACGGACACTTCGAGGACGGTACGTGGCGCATTGAGCCACAAGTCCGTGCGCTCTGTGAATCGCGTACGCAGTTCCGTGGTTTGGTTTCGAGCGGCGTCCTGCAACTGGACAAGCTTCTCGTGGTCACCCGAAACGTAAAATGCCGGCGCGAAGCTATCGGTCAAACGGTAGTGCGACTGGTTCCGGTCGATCAGCCACAAGGTCATCCCGTTCTTGTTCGGGTAGAGGTCGAGAATCCATCCTTGCCGCAATTTCACAAAGCACCCCCGCGTTCTGCAGAACTTTCTCTACGGCATTGAGCCGTTTTTCCTGGTCGAGGGCGATGGATAACAGAATGGCTTCCATCGGATTGTCGTGGCATTGATAGGTTGCGGCCTGGGTGTAGTAGCGCACGCGGACAAAGAGACGGTCGAAATGTTCGTGGTCTTCTCTTCGCAACGCGCGCCGGAATTTTTTCCAGCGCTCCGCGGCTTGTTGAATCAATTGAACAAATGTAGGGACGGTTCTGCCCATACTGCACCTCGCACTTTCCGTTCAAACTGATAGAAGCGGTGTATTTTTCTCGCGGGTAAAGGAAAGGGAGCTTTCGGGGCCGGATTCGACTTTCACGATGTGGTCTGCTTGGTTGCGTAGTTTCTTAAAAAAATCGTGGCGCTTTGTTTTGAACGATGTGGCATCGGAAAAAACGGCGATGGACAGCTGGAGAGGCGCAAGGTGCTGCAATCCTTCGAGCGCGTGTTCAAACGAAGCGCGCGCCGGACGATCCTGGACATCCTCATCGAAATACAAATCCGGCAAGGCCGTGACGATCAACACGTCGGCAGAAAACTTCGCCAGTTCTTTCGGGACGCGCCGGATGAGTTCCGTTAGTTGAAAGCAGGTAAAAGCGCGGGCGACGCGAATCAGATTGTTGAATGCGGATGGTTCGAGACCGCGCCCCCTGGCAAAGCGGGCGATGAGTAGTGGACTGATTTGATTCGCACCGTCTAAATACAAAATCCGCTTCTGATGGAGCAAAATCCTCGGAAGGAAGTAATGCGAGAGCCGCTGGATTTCGGGGCAGCCGTACAAGACGGTGAGGGTGCGTTCCGGGAGAATCCAAGGTTTCGGCGCTGCTGGTTGTTCTGTTTTCCCAGGATCAATGGATAAGCTCATGATGAGGTGCCCTCGGCCCTCGCTGCTGATATGATGGTAGGCGAACAAAAGGCGAAGAGTCAAGGGTACCGCTCTTCGTTCCGGTAGGAGCTTCCCCGATGGCAGAAAAGCCTTCAACGCCGAAAATCCGAGTTGGCCCCGCAGGATGGTCTTACAAGGACTGGATCGGCATCGTCTATCCACGGCGAAAGCCGCCACACTTTCACGAAGCGACGTTCCTAGCCAACTACTTCGACACAATAGAACTCAACGTTACGTTCTATCGTCCTGTTCTCGCAGAGACAGCGAAAGACTGGATCGAGCGCGTCTCCCACAATTCCAACTTTGTTTTCACCGCAAAACTTTGGCAGGAATTCACACACAACCGTCAGTTGACCGCAGAAAATGAGGGAATCTTTCGTCCGGCGATGGAGGCGTTGCGAGACGGCGGAAAACTAGGGGCGTTACTCGCGCAATTTCCGTGGTCCTTCAAGAACGCAAAAGAAACTATCGCGTACCTGGACAAACTCATCGGTCGGTTTCACGATTTTCCGCTGGTGATTGAGGTACGTCACAGCTCTTGGGACAAGCCGGAATTCTATTCCTGGCTGACCGAGCGGAATGTCGGATTCTGTAACATCGACCAGCCCATCATCGGACGCTCGCTCAAACCCGACGAACGGGCAACTAGTCCTGTAGGCTATGTCCGTTTGCATGGCCGGAATTACAACGAATGGTTCCGCGAAAGGCCGGATGGCGAAATATCAGAGCAGCGGTACAACTATCTTTATACTGACGAAGAATTAGAGCCGTGGCTCGAACGGATACGAATTCTCGAAGGAAATGCGTCAGCCATTTACACGATTCTGAACAACCACCCGGACGCCAAGGCGCTCGTGAATGCGTTTCAAATCATCCACGGCCTCACAGGGAAAAAACTGGACATCCCTCAAGACATGATCGAACGCTACCCGGTACTGGAGCAGATTGCATCTTTGCGCCCTGCGGCCGGATCTCTTTTTTGACCAGAATCGGAAAGAGAGAGTGTGAATTCTGAGAGCACTAGCTCAAGCGGCCCTCATCTGTAATATAGTTTCGAGCAACAGGAAATAAAGTGAGGTATTGCCCATTTGGATGATAAACACGACAAGCAATCAGAGCCGGATCTGGAATCTATTGCCCGAGAGTGCTTCGACAATTTGACCGCAGCCGAACTTGAGCTCCTGCGCGCCGCAGCGAAGGGGGAACTTGCTGTGTGCGGTGTGAGTGATGATCTCAGTGACCCTACTAACGACCCGAACAAAGCCGACGATTGGAGCATTGAGCGCCATGTCAGAGCCGATCTACTTACATGGTTGTGCCTTGATCGGCGGGCCTCAAATCTCGTTCACCCAAAAGGCATCAAACTTATCGGAGCAAAAATAGCGACGGAGATTGATCTCTCGTTCATCACCATTGCGTTCCCTCTTGTGCTCGCACAGTGCCGATTACTTAAGGGATTGAATTTATTCGGCGCTCGCACACGAACAATCAGTCTTCAGGGTAGTCGAGTGCACTCGATCTTCGGAGACGGCGCGGTTATCAGCGGGGCCATCCTTCTCCGTGATGGCTTTCACTCCGAGACTGGCGTACATCTTGTCGGAGCTAACGTTGATGGACCATTCGACTGTAGCGGCAGCATATTCGAGACCACGGGTCACGGTCCTGCGCTTGTCGCCGACGGAATCGTAGTTGCCGGTCCGGTATTCCTACGCGGAGGATTTCGCGCAACTGGAGAGGTTCGGTTTCCTCACGCCCAAATCGGAACCGATTTCGATTGCTCGCAAGGGATATTTAGGAGTGCAGCCTCGTCAGACACGAATCAGTTTAACTCCGCATTAAATGCAGAAGGCGTCGTGGTGGGGGGTTCCGTTTTCCTCAAAAACGGCTTCCGCGCGGACGGGTTGGTGCTGCTACATGGTTCACAAATCGAATTCAATTTGGATTGCGCTGGCGGTCATTTTTTGAGCTCCTCACAACAGACAGCTCAAGAAATCAGAACCGTTCTAAATTTCGATGCAAGTGTAATAAAGAGCAGTGCAATGCTTCAGGACGGTTTTCATGCCGAGGGGCTAGTGAGCATGATCGCAACTCAAATTGGTGGCAATCTAGCTTGTCGCAACTCAAACTTTGGGATTGGCTTGTTTGCTGAGAGAGCTGTCGTGAAAGGCATGTTGTTTTGGCGCGGCATCCAGAACCCATCGACCGTGAACCTGAACCTAATTGGTGCGTCCGCCGATTCGGTGAGTGATGACGCAGAGAGCTGGCCGCCTAAGGGCAATCTGCAGCTTCACGGATTTCAATATCAGCGGTTTTCCGCGTCCAGCCCAAGGACTGTGCCTGAAAGGCTCGATTGGCTAGCGCGCCTGAAATCGTTTACACCGCAACCCTACCGGCAACTCGCGAACGTCTTGGAGGACGAAGATGATCATGTGGGTGCGCGTCGCGTTCTATACGAGATGGCCGGCATTCGCAGTCAAGAAAACCAGGATAACTTCGCGAGGAGCTGGAATTTTATCCTAAAGTACGCGATCGGTTATGGTTACTACCCGAGTCGAGCCCTCTTGTGCTTGCTCGGTCTTGCCATATTAGGCTTTGGATTGTTTTGCTATGCCTACTACGCTGGAAGTGTGGTCCCAACGGAGAAAGACGCATACATTTTGTTCAAAAGCAGCCGCCGCATCCCGGATTACTACGAACCATTCCATGCGTCGACCTTTTCTCTTGAAAACTCTTTTCCGCTCGTCAAGCTTGGGCAAATAGACCATTGGAAGATTGATCCAAGTCCAGACAAATCTGCACGCTTTACGATGCGGCGGTTGGGGATCTCAATTCGCATTCTCAACCTGACTAGAGTTCTCCGCGTATTCAGTTTGGCACAAATTGTGCTGGGTTGGCTCTTTGCAACTATGGGAATTGCGGCTGTCACTGGATTGGTACGAAGAGACTGAATTCGTATTGGCAACACTGGGAAATTTACGCTTCCCGGGCGAGTTCGCACAGTCCACCGGATGTAGAATGGCGGGACTATGGCAGACATTCTCATTGGGACTTCTGCGTTCACAGCAGCGGGGTGGGCGGGAAGTTTCTATCCGAAGGGGATGAAGTCTACGGAGTATCTTTCTTTCTACGCGACAAGATTCGATGCGGTGGAATTGGACAATACGTTCTACGCGACTCCTGCCCTGTCTACAGTGAAGAGCTGGTATGCGAAGACCCCGCCAGGTTTTCTGTTCGCTGCGAAGGTGCCGCAAGTCATCACACACGACAAAGTTTTGGTGGGTTGTGACGACGACTTCAGAAACTTTCTGACTGCTATGGACGCACTTGGCGAAAAGCTAGGACCGCTGCTCTTTCAGTTTGGCAAGTTCAAGAGTTCTGATTTCAAGACCCAAGGGGAATTCCTCGTCCGGCTGAAACCATTCCTGAAAAAGCTTCCCAAGGATTACAGGTTCGCCATCGAGATTCGGAACAAGGATTGGCTTGACGTTCGATTTGTGGATTTGCTCCGGGAGCACGGTGTAGCACTGGCACTGATTGACCAAAGTTGGATGCCCAGGCCGTGGGAGCTGAAAAACGACCTCGACTTGATAACGGCTGACTTCACCTATGTTCGTTGGCTTGGCGACCGAAAAGGTATCGAGGAAAAAACCCAGACGTGGGACAAGGTGATTGTTGATCGGGAAGGCGAGCTTTTCGAATGGGTCAGTCTCTTAAAGAAAGTGCACGAGCGCCGCATCATGATTCTGGCTTTTGCAAATAATCACTACGCCGGAAATGGGCCGGCAACCGTCGAACTCTTCCGAAGCCTGTGGGGTCCTGAGACGCTGCCTAGAGTCCAAGCGCCTCGGCAAATTGGACGGCAGTCTTCGCTCTTCGATTTGAGTTGAAGGTCACGCGTCGCTCATCGTCGTTTGCTAGGCTTGTGTACGCCTTTCAACAATTCATCGACGCTGATACTTAGTCCGTCGGCTACCTTCGTCAACGTGTCGAGACGTGGCCAGCGCTTCCCCGTCTCAAGAAATCCCATGCCTGTGCGGCTCAGGCCAGAGCGATGAGCTAATTCCTCTTGGCTTATGCCCTTGTCGAGGCGGAGTTCTTTGATTCGCTTGGCAAGCGCGACGAGAGTCCTATCAGATCCCATTCTCGCGAGTGTGGATGGACATCTTTTTTCCGTCCACCGACAGTTGTGTGCCACACAATAAAAGGCGAACTTGTGCTATGATAGATATCAGCGGGACGCGCTCGTGCTTGTAACACGGACGCGCCCCTGACCACCGTGCTCGCGTAAACGAGGCATCGATGGCTGAGACGCATTCTACAATACGGTCGGCGTGTCCCGCGCATTCCCATGCGAGAGGACAATGCTGATGCTTCAATTTCCTGCTCCTTATCCATCCGATGAAATTCCTACGCCCACTTCATTCGACCAGCTGGTGGCCTGCCTTTTCATCACCATGATGGCTGTATTCCTTTTGTCGATGCTCTTGCCGCGCAAGCAATTTGCCGCTCTTTTCAAAATCGCCTTTCCGTGGATGCCAGACAAACTCGGATAGGAGAAACGACTTATGGCTTACAAGAGGAGAAACAAATATCCCGGAGTCAAAGGCAAAGTCGTGGAGTTGGCCGAGCACAACTTCGCCGAGGGCCGGCTGTTCATTCGCGTTCGCTTCCAAGACAAGACAGAACTGTGTTGGCAGATCGATTGCGCCTTAACACTACGCATGGCCGACCTGTCCGACTGGAAGACAGGCAACTGGAAACATCTCAAGACGTTCGTTAAGGACAAGCAAGTTGGCGAACTATGACTAAGGGCGCCGCCGCCGCTCTCCGCGTCCGCTGCTTCGGTCAAGCAGTTGCTCAGATGCGAGAGCTGCGGAACATCACGAGGGAGCAACTTGCGAAGAAAGCCAAGATTAAATTGGCCGTCCTCACCAGCATCGAAGAAGGGACCATCGACGGCGGTGATTTCGGACTCAAGGAAATCTGCACACTCTCTGCTGGCATTGGCATCACGCCTTATCGCTTGATGCTGTCCTACGAATCGAAACTGAAGGTTGCGGAGAAAGAGAGCAATGAAAAGGCGTGAAGGAAGGTCGTGCGTGCAACCTCCCGTGGTGATACATGAGCCCTATTCAAACGCTGTCGGCAGCGTCACCACGCAAATAAGGCGCACGCGGCGGCGTCACCAGACGATGTATCCGTTGTTTACCTACACTGCGTGACGTATTAAGGCAGCTAATGGGTGAGTGGAAAGCACAAATCAGTGTACGGGTTCGGCAAGCTTTGCGAACAGAGCTCGAGGAATTCGCCGCGCGTGAGAAGCGCAAGTTGGGTAATGTGGGCGAGGTAATTTTAGAATGGGGCTTCGAACAGCTCAAGGCTGCCGGCTCCATTGATCGCCTATTGAAATACAAGATCAAGTCTTCCAGTGGCCGTAAGGAAGGCAAATGATTTGACTCTTACTGAGTGGAGGGTGTCGTGGAGAAAATTGTCGATGTATTGAGCGTTAAAGATAACCGCAAATTCGAAGTCCACTGCAACGCGGGTGATGTCGGTGAATTGCGCGTCGGTACAGAGTCAATTTCCATAAAGGTCGGACAAAGTATCCTAAGGGACGGCACCGAGGAAATGTGGGATTCCGTCATGATTCATGGCGAAGAAGCTGAGGATGGAGCTTTTGAAATTCGAGTAATGGTGTTTCATCCAGATTGGGAAGAGGGACGGCAGATCGCCTTCGTTCGGTCACAACCCGCCAATAGAAATGAAAGCGCAGAGATGTTGAAATTCAATTTTGTTCACTGTGCTGCATATAGTTCCACGCTCAATCCCATTGCACCTAATTCAGACGGGCCACGCTGATATGAACGTTGCTACCTGCCAGGCGTGCCAACAATTGGGTGTGGGCAATGAAGTGGAGTCCGTCCTTAGAAGGATTGCGTCACTAGAGTGGCTACGAATTCCGGCGCGCCTCACATCACTCTCTGACGAGGCGCTTCTCATTCACGTCCGCGATGGCTGCATTGATGCGATGGGCTTGCTGTTCGATAGACATTACCCCGTAGTTTCAACAATCGCGTTCAAGATTCTTCGAGATCCAAACGAGGCGCAAATAGTTGTCGAGGAGGTCTTCTACGAGATTTTCTTAAAGTCGAGGGAGTTTGATTCAAATAAGGTAGCCGTAAAGGAATGGTTTTCGCGGTCTAGCTATGTTCGCAGTATGAATCGCCGTCGTCTAAACACGAATGGGCGAGTAGACGCTGAGACGGCGGAGATATTGTTCCTATCAACGGAACCCGCTACGGATTTCGGACGGAAGCTTGCGGCGCTTTCACCGAGAGAGCACAAGCGAGTCTTTCGCAGGGCGCGGAAACGTCTTTCTGAAAGGCAGCGAAGAGTATTGGAATTTTCCGTTTTCGATTTTCTTACCTCTGAGGAGATTGCTGTGCGCATCGAAGCCAGTCGCGAAGAGGTCAGAACACTACTTTGCGAGGCTCTTCTAATACTTCGAGATGCATGCCGCGACGCGGTAAAGTAAGATTCCCGAAGACCTGTGAAGGCACTTGCAGGTAGGTTTGATTGAAGTGATTTGTTGAAGCCAAACTTGAACACTCAAGGGGGTAGACAAACGTGGTAATTGGGGATCGGTTGCGTGATATGCGTGAGGCGAAGAAACTCTCGCAAGGGGATATTGAAAAGAGGACCGGACTCCTTAGATGCTATATTTCGCGCGTCGAAAACGGGCACACGGTTCCGGCTATCGAAACGCTGGAGAAATTGGCTCGAGCCCTTGAAGTTCCGCTCTACCAACTGTTTTATGACGGCGAAGAACCGCCTGTCCTTCCGAATCTACCGAAACGCAAATCGTCCGACGACATTGCCTGGGGCAGCGCGGGTAAGGATGCCCGTTTTCTTAACAAACTGCGCCGCTTGCTGAGTAAGGCAGAAGAGGCAGATCGCAAGCTCATCATGCATATGGCCCAAAAAATGGCCCGACCGAACGCCCGGCGAGCCGCGAGCAACTAAAGGTGGATTGCCGTGTTGGATTTAGAAAGTCGTTGGAATTGTTAAGAAAGGACCAAAGCCACACAGAAGTGGGGCTGCAAGGGGTGACAAGATGGACTTGCGCTGCCCGAAGTGCAGCAGTACTGATTTAAAGAAAGTCTCGCTGGCATACCAAGAAGGGCTCTTTCATGTAAATGCGCGGACCCGAATGCTGGGACTCTTGTTCGCCAGTGGGGGCCCCGATGTCATGGTCGGAAGAGCGACCACGAGCGGTGTCCAACAATCGGCTCTTTCCAAAAGTCTCGCTCCTCCTACCAAGTGGTCCTACCTGAAATTGATTCTGTGGTCTGGCGTGATTTCGTTCGTGGCCCTAGTCGCTTACGTCCGCGTAGTAATGACCAGCCCGCCTCCCGTTTCTTCACTTCCAGCGAAGATCTATATTCTGGTGGCGCCACTGGTATTCATTTTCCTTTTTGTTTCGATCTGGCGGCACAATCATACTAGTTATCAGAGGCAATACGTTGAGTGGGACCGCACTTTCATTTGCAAACGCTGTGGCGAAACTTGCATATGCACTTAAGACTCGACTGGTTTTGAATCTTCATAAGGGCCAAGGAAGCGTTCTCCATTAAAGTGAATGAGATGGGTCGGTGAGTCCGCTACCCAGACTTCTGTTTCCCATGAGATTTCATCGAGGTATTTAACCATCGTTGTGCGGTCTAGGAATGCAGTAACGAACACCAGGCCTGCTTTTGAACCTTTGAAAAGTCCCTTAAGCTCGCTTTTCCTCTTTGGGTTTACTGGCCCGTGAGCAGTTACCGCTTCGATGAGCACGAGCCAATTCTTCTGAAGGTGGTAGACCACAACGTCAGTCATCTTTCCATGTGCCTCGATTTGAACACCAAGAGACTTCAGAAATGCCTCATCGAAGTAAGCGAACTTTTCGTCAGTGTCACCCACGTAAACCATTTTCCCCCCGGGTGTGAATAGTTCGCAGAAATCTGCCACGATCCTTTCTACCAGAATGTTTTGACCTCCCGGCGAGAGGGTAATAACTTTGCCTGGTGCCACTTCAATTGGAATGCGCTTCATCTGTCGCTCTTGCGCGTATTTCTTCTTGAGCGTTTCCACCGATGAGAGGTAGGTCCTAATTCCTTTTTCCCATCCTGCTGTGCCCCATGTTTTGAGCAGTTCCAAAAGGCCGGATTCAATTTGATAGACCGTCTTGCCGCTGTTGGTCGGACGTTCCGGCTGATCAGGATTGATAACCACGATTCCAGCGTCTAGGAACTGGTGAATGGTTTGGCGTCTGACAGATTCCCTGGTATTTGGCTTGTATTCTTTCCCGTAGTGCTGTCTGAAAAAATCCATCATGGGTGTAATGCCCATGAGTGGGGCCTTCGCGTCTGACCAGGCGGTTCCTGGCCTTAGGTCTAAGAGAGAAAGCAAAGTGAGCGCAGATCGCTCGTTTTGCTGGTCACGAGGCAAACCTAGTGCTTTCAGAATTTCTTGCGCATCATCAAGCTTCTTCTTTGCTTGCACCGGGTTATTCACGGTTGTTTCGTCTGCCAAGTCAAGTACCTCCTTCAGGTGGTTGTCTACGGTTTCCTGAGAAGGAAACTCTTCGCCAATGCGCGAGCCTAGCTGTTCCAGTTGTGATCTTCGTGGATACTTGAAATTTCTCAAGTCCGTCGCATTCACTTGCGTGTGACCACTGAACTGTCGGAAATACAAGTCAACTAGCGTCGAATTTAGGAAGGCCGCCAATCCCACTGCAAGACTCATAGGCAGCCCTTCACCATCGTGGTGAAAGAAGTTGGTGTGATTCTCGAATCCCACTTGCTCAGCAGGAATGCGCTTGGGGTCATATACAGCAGCGACAACGCGGCGTCTCTCTTCCTTGGATGAGAACCGCTTCACAAGCACATAGACACCCTTGGGCACCAGAAGTTCTTGGACACCTTCCAGAACGGCCAGCGCGGGAGGCTTGTTCCCGCCGGCCTTCGGCCATTTAATAAAGCCGTTTTCAAAGTTGCGAGGGTAGATCAACGGCACTGTTTCCAAAGTTGGATGGTCTCGCAAAAATTCCGTGGCTCTGAAGTCAACTACTCTGCCTGTCGAAACCCCTACCTTAAGCTCTGGAAGGCTGGTGTGCAGATTGTGCATCTGCCCGGCTATGGATGCGCCAAGCTCGTCAGGAACGATGTGGATGTAGTATTCAGGGTCGATCGGACGCACAAGCTGTTCATGGGGAACCTCACGAACAGTGATGAAGTCATCTTCCGGCCCGCTGCTTGAAGAGACTGTTACGGTCTTCGGTTTCTCTGCGTCCTTAACGGTGTGAAAAATCACATTCTCTTGCAGAACTTCGTCTTCTTTGAACGCAACTTGGCGCGAATCAAACACATGAATCCGCCGAAGTGCGAGCGCTTCCAAGAAAATCTTGCGGAAGGGTTTGAAGTACATCCCATTGCAGAAACTGCGTGGTGTGATGGCAACAAGCTCGCCACCGGGTGCAAGTAGCTTCAGGGCTACAGACAGAAAAGCAGTGTACATGTTGGAAGTCTCAACACCAATTTCTCGCAGTGCCAAACGCTCTGCTGAATCAATGTTTATCTTCCGGTATGGCGGGTTCATGATTGCGCAGTTATACTGCCGGATTGGTTCGAACATCTCGTGACGAAGGGTGTTCACACCATCGTCAATGAAGTCACGCCCTACCAAGTCGTACGTGAAGGCCACGCCAGCAGCTTCACACGTCTTCAGGCACTGCTTCAGCGTGCTTTCTAGATATTCGGCAAGTCCAGGGTCAATTTCGTAGGTTGTGGCGTGAATGGTTTTAGGCTTATCGGGACGCTGACATGCTTCGCTAATGAAGGCGGCCGTCAGTGATCCAACACCTGCACCCGCGTCGAGCAACGTTATATCTTTATGCTTTGCCTCGAACATGGAAGCCATCAGGCGTGCTGTGGCGGCCGGAGTCATGAACTGACCGAGGTCTGACCGGCGTTCCGGGTCTAGCTTACGGTTTGCATCGAGTCGAAAGAAGTCGACGGAATCTAGAAGCACAGATTGCTTCCCCTTTTATTCGCCATCACGAAATGCTACTGCTTAACGAGGATAGTGGCAAGAACCAGCTGAATGCCGTATTTGAATAGCTCCCGGTCCTGGGACGCACCATCCGTACTTGCCTGAATCGATATGTTAAGATGCAACCCGTGTCGGCGTTAATTTGTGGTTACTGCGGAACTATCAACACAGACCCCGGAGGCGATCCGAGAAAATATAGGTGCGGGCACTGCGGTCAGCCGCAGCTTCAACGCATTTTCACTCCACAAGAAAAAGCCTTTGCGGCTGTTGCCACTGGCGCTGGGATCGGTGCCCTCGCCGGTGGCCTACCCGGTGCCGTGATCGGTGGACTAATCGGATTGATCGTGCCTTCGCTCCTCGACCCGGCGAACCGCGGGAGAAATCGATGAACCAGATAATAGCCATCCTCGTCGGTGTGTTTGGAGTGGGCTTGGCTTATTTTGTTTGTGCCATGCTCAAGCACGGCATCTGCGACATGGGAAAGATGTTCAATCTATTGGTTATTGTTGGCACGATGGTTACTGGAATTTATCTTTGTATCCATGCGGTTGCACTTGCCAGAGAATCCCTCCCAGATGGTGGATGGCTCGGAGTCGCTGGAACCCTTTTGGTTGTGTTTAGTTTTCAACAAACCGTCATTATGTTTCGAGAATTGTTTGCAAAGAAGGTCACACCAACAAACCTCGAAGATTCTACTCCCGTCTCAGGAGGCGGAAGGGACTAAGCTTTCTGATAGCATCCCCATCGATGGTCAGCGAACAGGAAAGCCAATTCTATGGAAACTATCGATGCTCTGCGAGCAGTTCAGCAGGGCCAGAAACCTGACCAAGAAACCATCCTACGACTGCACGATGAGGGACTCATCGAAGTCGCCGATGTCACTCACATGCAATCGCCGGGACGGGAGTATATCCCTACGATTCTGACCGCCAAGGGGCTGCGAATACTGGAGAGGGGAAACAACTCCGCGACAGCGGCGGCAAAAGAAACAATCGAGCAAAGAGGGCCGAAAGCGGCAGCCCCTACATCGAAGCGATGGGATGTTTTTATCAGCCACGCCAGTGAGGACAAGGAAGAAATCGCGCATCGGCTTGCGGAAGCTCTGAAAAAGCGCGGGCTCGCAGTTTGGTACGATACGTTCACTCTTAAACTAGGGGACAGTCTTCGAGAATCGATTGATCGCGGTTTGACCGAATCTCGATTCGGCATAGTGATTCTTAGCAAACACTTCTTCGCGAAACGTTGGCCAGCCAGAGAGTTGAATGGCCTTACTGCTATTGAAATCGGCGGCGAAAGGGTGATTCTTCCAGTTTGGCATGGCGTGACCTACGACGATGTCGTGAGGTATTCGCCCACTCTCGCGGACAGGAAGGCCATCAGCACTGGAGAGGATTTGAGCCAAATTGTCGCTGCAATCGAGGCCGTAGTGAACCCGCCCATAGCCGCAGACCTGCATGAGCAGTTGCATGCCGCAGAGGAAAACCTTCAAGAATTCCGATGCTCCTACTGCGGTTCTTCGCTTTCTACGCGGTCCTCTGTTCCGTTGAGTGAGGATGATGACGGAATATACGAGGATTTTGAGTGTGGTTACGCTCACATCGACGGTCACATGCAGCGGCCGTGTCCTTCTGACCCGCAATTTCCGAAATTGGATGACTACGAATTTCACTATCAAGAAGTTAAGGGCGATTCGGCATGGAAATGGCAATGCTTCGCCAGTGGACAGACAAAGGAATCCCGCCTGTTATCTCTCATGCCGGGCCTTGGCCAGACGCAGGACGAAGCGCGAGAAAGAGTCGAAAAATCATACAAGGAATACGCCAAGCCGTGGAGGAGATGAACAGTGGAACCATTCAGCGCAGCAGCCGTGTACGCAACGGCGCGCTCTTTCGAACAATTACGTGCAAACTTTAATTTGATCGAGCGGTTTGGGAAGGTCACATTTTCTGGCAGTGAGATTCTGCCAAGCAAGATGGAATCGATTGAATTGTTGTCTACAAGAACTCGTATGGACCTTCCTCCAGAATGGCAGAAGAGCATTCTGAGCGTCTTGACATCGGTTGAAAAGAACTGCGAGGACATCAGTTTGAAACTAGCTGTCCAAGCCATAAGAGACTATCGAGTGGAAATAGAATCCGGGAGGATAACGACGTATAGCGACGCATCCGAGGTTATTGTTACGTTGGACAAAATTATCACACTCCAACTGCGGGAACATTTATTCATGTTTATCCCGCCTGATCGGGCCTCGTTCTACGCTGAACCGCAACTGTTCGGTGAGGCCGTGAACAAGAGATTATCTAGATGCCAGTATGACATAGAGGAGTCCGGGAATTGCTACGCTGCGGGCCGGGGAACTGCCTGTGCGTTTCATCTGATGCGCGTGATGGAAGTAGCCGTACAAGAATTCGGCACGGCCTTGGGAATTGCGCTAACGAACGAGAAGAACTGGCAGAACGTCCTTGATGAAATCAACAAGGCGATCAAAGTGCTTCCGGGCAAGGACGCTCGAACCATCGCTCTATCTCAAGCGGCTGGACACTTGTACAACGTCAAAGTCGCATGGCGGAATCCGACCATGCATCCGAAAATTACCTATACGCTGGAAGAGGCTGCTGATTTGATTTCCAATGTGAAGGCGTTTATGAACGAGCTTGTTCAAGTAATCTAACGGCGGACTGTGGACACTGTTTGGTTCGGAATAAAAATTGGCGCTGGAATCCTCATGGGGATGGTCCTTGTAAGATTTCTCTGGAATGAATTGAGAGGATTTGCTTTCGCTCGCGAGTTCACGAAACGCGGCTGTGAGTATCAGCACGAAGGCGGCAGCGAGTCTCATCCGAACGGATGGATGACCCGAGACCCCAACAACGATGATTGGATTCTTTGGGACATCGAGCGAAAGCGAACCATGCGTTTGAGCGATCAAGCACCAAAATCAGAGCCGTGGAAGCCATCGGAAGAAAGTCTGGCAGAATTTCTAAGCCTCGCCGAAGAGTACAACAAATGGCTGGAATCCCCGACCCAATCGACGAAGAGCTAACGAACGGAAGCCTTATTGTAGAAAACGCCGCCTTACTTCATCGACCCGCAGGGCAGCTGCCAGAGGTGGATTCGTCATGCCCCGCGTGATCCTAACGCGAATCTGTTCTTCCGGTACCCCGTAGCGTCGAGCACTTTTGTACTGACCGTAAACCTGAGAGATTGTAGCGCCGCGGTTGCGTCCTCGCGGACCTCTAACGAAGCTGTTGACCATTCCTTCGAGCCTATCAAGGGCCGCGTCTGCTGCTGTAAGTGCAATCATGATTCACACTCCACTTCTAAACAAACTGAATTCTGCCAACCGGTTTGCCATCCTCAAAGCCAATTTCCAAGAACACAGCGAAGTAGTATTGAAGCTGCGATTTATAGGCATTCAGCTTTTCGAAGTCCTTCGACCGACCGAACTTATTTTGCGCCTTCTTTATTTCAACGGCAACGAAGTTGTCCATCATTTGCCGTCGATGAACGATTATGTCAGGAATCGCGCCGCGTTCTTTGCCGTCCAAACCGATGTACTTCTTCTGGTGCGGAACGCCATCCAGATGCATCTTGTCATATTCAGCATCCACGTCGAATCCAACAAATTCAATTGCTAGGTGCTCCGCGATCTTGTGCGCAAGACTGTCTTCTCTAACACCGCTCTCCAATAATTTCCAGTCCTTCGCGAAAAAGTGACCTAGACCCTTTTGAAGTCTTAGTCGAACTTCGTTCTCACCCATATCGAAACCATGTGTTTCAGGTAGTCCGTGCATATTGGAACTCGTCCGGCGACCTTCACCATCCGAGAATGAATCGTTCTAATTCTCCGTTGCGAATCACACCGAATCTCCGGCGTGAAAGTCATTGTACATGCGACACTTGCTTTGCAAAAGTGAGGCGGACATGTGGCCGTGGGGGCGGGCGGAGCGACGTGGTAAAATCAACTAAGGAGTCATTGGCCTACAATCTAGATGGCAATTGAAAGTTATCCCGACCAGCTTGAGCCACAGAATCAAGATGCGGTGATCTGGCGCTTCATGAACATGAAGAAGTTCCGCGACTTGATGACTACAAGCGAACTGTATTTCTGTCGTGCCGATCTCTTCCATGACGAAAGCGAGGGATTGCCGCCTGAAAATTACAAGCCCTTCCCACACTTGAACCCCCTGGACCTGAACGACAGGCGTCAAATTGACGATTCGATTGGAAATGTCGCGCAGTTCCGCGAAGCGTTTTACATCAACTGCTGGCACCTATTCCGCGAGGAAACATGCAAGATGTGGGACGAGTATGGGAAGGATGGCGTAGCAATTTGTTCTCGGTACGGACTACTGAAATCCGCACTCGATTCCATGAGTGACCGCGCTTTTCTCGGGCTCGTCCGATATGGGGCGCAAGACATGACGGGCTGGAATTTGTTTCGGTTTATCACTACGAAACGGATAGAGTATGCGGACGAGCAAGAATTAAGAGCATGGTTGTGGATCATCGACCCCTATGCGGGTGGAAACCGGCATTTTGATGGCGACAATCGAGTACATACACGTCCTCTCACGCCTCCACCAGCTGATCGAGTACTAATCGGCCACAGACGAAGAGTGGATTTGCACGCGCTCGTAACTGAAATAATTGTCACGCCTTGGGCCTCTTCATCAACTCTCGATGAGATCGATCAGCTTGTAAAAAATGGTGGCTACACCGTCCCGGTTGAGCCCTCCACGCTAACCCGTTTCCGTGAGTTCCTTCCGGGATCCCGGTCTGTGAGATGACGATTTCCTCCCTGGGGTAATCGGTTATGCTCACTAACGGTGTCTCAGTGGAATTTGCGCGCCCGTGCAAATCTTCATTAGAGCCACATGATCGAAGCCTCCTCCGGCGTGAGGCTCTTTGAGATAGTTTTTCGTGTGAAATAGCAACGTTTGAACCTCAGCTTCGGTATAGGGCTTGCTGCCAACAGCTTCTCTAATTGGGTGCCGTGTCTTCCAAGCGGCTAGGTCTGCTGCCTGAAACGCTACGACATCTTTCTTCGAAAGGAATAGCGGGGCAATTCCAAATCGCCTTTGACAGATTTCTTGGAAGTCCCCTTTGTGCTCGTCGCCAGCCTCGAATACGAACGTGATGTTGCTAGCCTCGACACTCCGATTCTTGGCCCATGTTCTGACGTGCTCGATGCAGCTCGTCCCACAGAGCGAGTATGGATGTCCAATGTGCTCATGGAGTTGGTATTCCGCATCTACACGGTTGTAATCATGGATCACGACAGAGGCGCTGAATCTCTTGTTAGTGAATCTCCTCGCGCACTCCGTTAGATCGTTTATGACACGTTTTCTAACATCTGGTTTGTCGCGCCAGTTCGCAAATTCGCCACGGAAACTCACACAATCTGTCATGTGGAAAGACGTAATGTGGTGAGCAGATAGAATTTGTTGCCAATGTTCTTCGAGTTTGGTCCACTTGGTGGCATCCGAGACATAGCCGGCCATTGTCAATACGCTAGTGTTCGGTGTCCCGCTCGCGTCGAAGTAGGCTGTAAACATCGTCGGTTCGCAAAGTGCGTCAAACGTACTCGGTTAACAACTCTGATAGAATCGCGGCTCAAGTAGCCGATTGCAATAGGTGGGAGCAAGAATGGAACCGTGTCACAATCACTCTTGAACAAAATTTGGTCGTTTCTGGCGGTTGCCCTTCTTTATTTGTCTCTAAATGTTTGGTCGATTACACAACAGTGGCAACTGTCGCTTCCGGGAAATCCGTTTAAAGATGGGAAGACAACACCATTCGGCGTTGCTCTGTATGGCGTCCTCCTCTGTGGCCCGCTATTGATCGTTGTTTGCATCATAGTTCACCTCTACGCTGCTCGTTCACAAGAAAAGAAATGGCAGGCCCGCTTTCCCAGATTTGGAGATTTCGCGTTAGATATGTCTCGGGCCGAAGCGAAGGCGTTTCAAATGATCGCTCTTTTCCTGTTCCTGCTGCTGCCACTGGTCGGAGTCGGCCATTTTCAGAACAAGATGCTGAGTGGCTCGGTTTTTGAAAAACAAGAGCCTTGCCCTCAAATAGGAAAACCCTGTCTAGCTGAAAGACCCGCAATCAGCGGATGGCGCGAAATGCTTTTCCACGCGCCGAAACCGGTTAATGCGAATGGAAGACTTGTGTATGACCCTGATCTCAGCAGGGACATCGCGCCTAGCTTCGTTCCAATCTGGGAACCGTGGGCGTTTCTCACTCTGTCCTTTGCCACAATTTTGATCGGGATTTGGTCTTTGTTGGGAGTTTTCCAGCCGCGTTTTAACAAGCATCGTAAGACTCGCTAACTATTTGCAACTCGAATGTTTTAACAAGTTCATAAAGTCAGCTCAATAATCTCGCTCACCAAATGCCCTTCTACTTCTCCGCAGAGTCCAGCTATCTGGATGTAGGATTGGACGAGAGGCTGAAAGTAATAGTAAATCCAATATTAACTTGCGTTAAGAAAGCGAAGGGTGGTAGGGTCTCGCTCAACTGAAGCGGGAGGTACCAGCCCTTGCGCTATTGTTACCCTTTCGTTCCCCTCATTTGTTTAGTCGGAATATCGATTTGCCGTGCCCAGGAAGCGCCAATTTTCCTTCAGAAGGCAAAGGAAATCGATGTCGGTTCGTTTTGCCTTTCGAATATTCCAGCTGAATCAGGAGTAGTTGCGGTCGGTCAATCTCACGTGAATGCCGACGGAAGCGTCTGGTGGGAGGTTCGCATCAGGGTAGCTCCCAATGCACAGATAAAACCCACTGCTTATTTCTACTCGAAACTGCGGCAACCGAACACGACAGAGGGAGTGACCAAGTGTTCGGAAACTGGAAATCTGGCCTTTTTGAAGGGCAAATTGGATTCGGCAAACATTTACGCTTACTATCGACCGGGGACACACCTGCCGCCTCCGGCGAAGTCTGAGTCCCCTCGTTGGGAGATCGAACCAGGCAAGCTCAGCGTTAATTTCGGAAGAGCAGAAGCTCAAATTGGCCCACTTTTTGGCGCGACCGTCATCGCAAATGACGCAAGGGGAAACGTAAGCACCCTTACAGGCAGAAGCCTGGAGGTTACGAATCCATCGAGCGAACTGTTTTTCGATCAAACCAACAACAAGCAAACTGGCGTGCTTGCGATTTCTACGACCGACGTTATCCTCTCTAAAGCACAGCTGGTCGTTGGGACAAAAGCGGAGGCTGTTGATTTGGCTTGCCGTTATCTGAGCGGGCCAAACCAAGGCAGGGTAACTTTCACGAGAAATGTTTCCACGGGTGAGGCGGGGTTCGTCTCAGGCGAGTGCAGTAAGTCAGAGATTGATTTGCTGGCAGACGACTGGAGCGAGGCTAATGTGACGACAGCAGTGGCATCAGCCCACGCTAAGAAGATAACCCTCACGGGCGATCCGGCTGAACCGAGACTGACTCTTGCTCAACTGACGTTCGAAACGCAGAGTCTTACATACGGGGCAGGTACAGCTACGATCACTCCGTCATCGCAGGTTGGAGTCCGTTCCTTAAGCGGTTTCGTAGCGCCTTCTGCTGACCACCTTCGAATAGTAAAGCCTAGCTGGAACGGTCTGGCTGTATCTGGAGGCCTCAAAATCGGCTCATCTTTTCCGCTTACTGGAACCGGAGACGCGAACTTTGCGGCCATTTCTGAGGAAAACGTGGATGGAGGCTTCACTCTGAAGCAAGCAAGTCTCCCTGCCCTTGGAGCAATCGTACCGATTGCCATCACGAATATGGCTATTAAGTTCGTCGGCCCGCCCACTTCACCATTCGTGAGTGGCTCGCTTGAGGCTTCGTCAATTCAGCTATCCGCACTCGGACTACAGCAAAAGATTGGTCCTCTTGCGTTCCAAAGTGATCCGGCAGTTGCGGATGGTCTGGCGTTTGGCTTCGATTTGGATTTGAGTACGCCGCAGGGTGAATTCACTCTCGGAGATCCAAATGGCGAGAACGTTCGGGTCAAGGGACAGCTGAAAAAACTTCACATGAAAGGCGACCTCAAACTTGCCAGCGGTTCAGGGGAGCCTAGCATTTCCGTAGCTCCAGGCGGTCTAGTGTTGGACGGTGCCGTGGCGGCATCAGTTAGCCCCCTAGTGTTAGGTAGTCCGGTTCAGTTTGTTGGGGCATCGGTTTCGTTGTCATCTCCGGGCGGCCTCAATTTCAGCAAGTCGCATGCGACCGGGGGAATAAATCTCGACGCGAAGGCTCTCATTCTTGCTACTCCGAGTGTGGCTTTTGCAAATCCCGACCAAGGATTTCTCGTCCAGGCCCCAATGAGAACAGAGGGTGCGGCCACGATACAGTTCGACATCGGTTCAGGAAAAGCAAAGATTCACAATGCCCGTATCGTTGCGGACAATTTGGAAGCGAAGGGCCTAGACACTGCGAAGAGCGTGTCAATCTCTGGCATCACGCTTGTTTCACCTGATCTCACCCTTGGCAATTTAACTGTGTCCATCACAGAGGGCGCCGGGCTGATTCAGGGCAAGAATCTGCATTTTATTACAGACGAGATGACGCACGATGGAGCGCCTTATTGGAAGGTCAGACTTGCAGCCGGAACGGGACTCTCTGTTCCGAGCTTTGATGCGCATCTTGGGGATACAGACAAAGACTTGGAAATCGAAGATGTGTCCATCGAGGGTTTAAAACTAGACGGGCTCTCAGCTGAGTTTCGGAGTGCGGACGGATTTGATGTTAGGGGTACTACGTTCCACATCTCCGCAGATATTCTTACCGAGAAGGCCATTACAAACGGGGACGTGTCAATCGCAAGCGGCGACTTCGGGGTGGCGACGAAGGACGCGACGGCGAGTCAACTGAGTGCGAAAGCTGCGTTCGACAATTTTGCGCTTTCTTCTCTTAATGGGTCGAAAGACGATCTCTCGGGCACTGGAGCCATTCATCTCCACGATATCTCACTAGATGGAAAGTTTTCGATTCCGATCAATCCCAAATGTGGGGGTGGCTGGAAGCTGACTGGAGCATTTGACATTTCGGAAGCGAGAATAGGTCTTTCCATGAAGGAGGGAAAGGTCGCAGGTTCAACAAATATCACCCAGGGGAAAGCCTATGTAGTAAATGATGGCCAATCAAACTGTTCGTGGAACGAGGACTACACGCTGGTGGAGGAGCAATGGGCCGACGTTAACCCCTGCGGTTTATGGGGAGGTTCATGTCACATTAAGACGATAGTTGTTCCTGCGATAAAAGGTTCGATCAATTGGGAGGCCGATTTGATCAGCTTAGATGCGTCTGCGACCATCACGGAAGCAACAATCTCGGTAGGTGGCGGCAATTCTGCTCACTTGTGCATAAGACAGCTAAATCTATCTCCTCCAGTTATCGTTGCGACGTACACCCCGTCGATACAAAAGGGCAACTTCGTTGCTGATTTGATGCATGATCTGATTCGGGGCTTTGGCGCTGCGATAGAGAGCGGGATCGTCAACTCCTTCGGTCTTGAGGCTTCGTATATCTCGTACCTTTCGTCGGCGTTAGGAACGATATGCATTCAATAAACAAAACCACAGCTCAACTCAGTCTCTTGTTCTGTTTTTTCGCGCTTGCGCGACCTGCCCAAGCCCAGAACCTTTGGCTCGACGCAATTCCTCAGGAACAAGTAGGGTGCGTTAAGGGGCAGGGCACAATTGAGAGTGTAGATTTTGCTGAGTTGCTTCGAAAAAACGCGAAGGATGCAGGTGCGACTGAAATCGGACACCCATTCCTGACAAAAGCAAGTCCGACCGGAAATGCGAATGGAAAAACGGAATGGGAGGCTTGCGCCCTATACAAGGACTCGGTGCAAGCTACCACCGGTTTTCAGCTACGAACACTGCCAACATCTCCGGGAGCATTCAATTTATGTGAAGGGACGGATGCTAAAACATGCTCGGATGGTTTAGTGTCCTGGATAAAAGCGAAGAGTCCAGACTTTAATTCGCTCCCCAGAATAGTACCGCTGTTCAAATACTCTAGTGACAAGCTTGAAGCAACGAAGCAGTCGGTGAACGCCTTGGTGTCACAAACATTTCTGATTTCAGGGGACGATACCGCCAGTAAGGTTCCCGATCCTCAAACCGAATTGGATAAACAACTATATGGTCAGGTCGCTCAACCGAGGCAGCCGCGACCTTTGCTCGCCAAAAGCCAATACCCGCTTCCAAGTTATACAAAAAAAGGTGGGGAAAAAGACTATAACGCGATTCTTGTTTTTGTTCCTCTTAGTGAGGCACAACGAGCAGCTCTCGGAACGCCTTAAATGCGCCGTAGAGAGTTTATGGGAGGGCTGGCTGCGACGTGTTTGCAGAGTGTGATCAAATGCAAATCGACGCCTGATCTCGCGATTGATCAACACGGATTGATTGTACAGACGGACGGGGACGGTGGTGACACCGCTCAGCGCGAAGGCTGGGCGTGGTTCGGCTCTTGGATTCGGGAACACAAGTTAAGTAACCCTTGGTCGATTCAGCGTTGCATAACGTTCGATCAAACGATGAGTCTGCTTGAGATTGATCAGTCCGGTGTTTTTCGAAGAAATCCTGACAAGTATAGCGAGCCCAAGGATTTTTCCAGGGACCAAAGCATTCACATCATTGCGGCAATGGGACTATGGGGAGATACAACTCGCCTCGAAAGATTCTGGGAGCGTACCAAGGTAAGGAACTACCTCACGCAGAACGGCGAGATGCTGAGGCCCGATGGTGTGAACCTTTTTCTGAGGGCTAGAGGCGTCAAGCCGGGCATCATCGGCGACGTGCAATTGTATGGCGGAGTTGTGTCGCGACTCGCACAAGCCGCTGACCTCAATGATGTTGGTGATGATTTAAATCTCTTAGTAATTCTCTTAATGGCGAAGTTCAGATTTCCCGCAACAAATACCGGAGTCCCTGGAACGAGAACCGAAGAAGTGATCAGTTTATACGCGACAAAGCGTCCGCATAGCTATGGATCTTATTTGCAGTCTTACAGACAGAAGTTTGGAGTAGATTTGGGTGCGTCAGAAGTCGAAGTCCGTAAACGAATGGACGACGGAATTACGAAAGGATGGAAACCTGATTCAAACTGCCCTCCAGTTCTGGGAGCACTCCGATGGTATTTTCGAGCGGAATCAAAAGGAAATCCTGAATTGGCAGAGCTATACGCACCCATAGTCAGAAAGTGGGTCCAGTAGCCTCAAGAATGAGCAGGCCTGCGTTGCGCTCGTTTCAGTCCATCTTTGCCTGTGACCATTCCCGCTCCGCACGCAGTATACCCAGACGAGTTCTGAACAGAGGCATGAGATCTCCCCTCGTAAACCGTGCGGAAAATTTGGGGCCAACTTGGGTCCAAAACCAGGGCCTTTTGGGGCCCAATCTGGGGTTCTCGGGTGGCAAGAACAACAGACTCAACAGGACTTTTGGTAGGGGCGGTGGGAATTCGAATCCTATCTCGTAAGTCTCGCAAAACAAACGACGTAGCGCCGCCGCCCTTTTTCAATTGGAGCGTTTTGGAGCCGAGCCTTCACTTGCTTGGATAGAAGTACTTGTGGTGAGGTACGAGCCGAGTGCAAAGATGAGAAGCACAAATCCTATCGCCACTTCATACATGCAGGCCAATTGGGACAGCGGTTTCCTAGGCACTATGTCGCCATATCCGACGGTTGTGATCGTCATAGTGCTGAAGTAAAGCGCCTCGATAATTGAAGAGAAATCCTGACTGAAAAATCCATTCGGCAAACAAAAAAACAGGATGCCAAACTGCATGGCAACCTCGAAATACGAAAGCACCAGAAACTGAAGCCTCTTCACCGGGGTTATCTTCGTAGCGCTGAGGGGGGCCTCGAACCGCTGAAAAGCATCTCGGTAAAATGCAAGGCCAAGCTCATTGACTCGTGAAAAAGGAAACAACCAAAGTACGATGTATCCAAGATCAAAGGGCAGGTCCCGAATAACTGCGCCATTCCTGGCGAAGTAGAGTCCAACAATGCTTACAATCATAACGCAACGAAAGATACCGTTCCAAAGCCGTATGGCCTTCCCGTAGTCGTTGACTCTTCCCTTGAAGCGTTCGATGGCAAACCGAGTCGGGGAGAAGAGCAAAGTCAGAATAGCTGGTAACAAAACTTTCACCTCTCTACCTCAGACTCGCCACATTGCAGCCACACGCTCTTGCCAACTGGTACAAACGCTACAAAATCTGCGATAGCCGATTATGTCACTTCGAGTACATGACGATCCTAATATGGTTATCGATGGGCGGCTCCGGCCCGACATTCGCTTGCGACAAATCAGCTTGTAACCCCTCGTTCCGCAGTGCGTTGAGCAATGCCTTCGCAGCGGGTAATACAGTCTGGTCAGGCGCTGCCGGACTGACCAATATCAAGATTCCTTGGCCCGGGGCGCACAGATATTCTGGCGGCGTGGGCGGCCATCTATCAAATCCGGACTTCCAGCCAGCAGAACTTATCGCCTTCGAAAGATCCCCAGCGTGGCGGATAGATTGGTAGTGCAAGAGCAGCGAGTCCAGCGATTGAGTCACGAACCTATTTTACGCTCTCCTCGCTCTTCTTTGTTATCGCGTCGTCCTTGGGGGAGGAAATCCCCGGGCGCTTTCGCAAAAAACACTCACGCGGCCAAAATGGTAGAATCGGCAAATGGCAGGTCCAATCGATCTCTGCAAGATGTGCCTGAAGGTGAAGGAACTTCAGGACAGCCATCTTTTGTCAGCTTCTGTGTACAAGAAAATTCGCAGCGTGTATCCCAGCAACCCGGACAAACTGAACCCCGACCCAATCGAAGTGACATCCGGGAAGGCGCGGCAAACATCGAAGCAAACGACCGACTATCTTCTCTGCTCCGACTGCGAGGGGGTTTTGGACCGCATGGGCGAGAAGCATATTTTACCGCTTCTCGCGGACAAAGATGGGTTCCCGTTGTATGACCTCTTGTCGAACTCTATGCCGAGCAGTGCAGAAGCCGATTTCTCAATCTATTTGTGCGCGAACGTACCGTCGTTGGACTGCGACAAAATAACGCACTTCGCTGCCGGGATATTCTGGAAGGCTGCGGTCCATTCATGGCGGAACGGGGCCTCGACGGTGAAGCTCGACTTGCTAGGGCATGAAGAACAGTTACGGGAATATCTGCTTGGCACGAAACCTTTCCCGAACGACGTTTTGCTTATCATCCGCATTGCTCCTCCAAGCGTTCCGTTGCTTTGGGCAGTCGCGCCGGTCTCGACACGCGACGCGAAGCTCGGTGTGTATCGATTCCTTGTTCCTGGAATCGAGTTCAGCCTGCATGTCGAGGAGCAGTCGGTGCGAGAACTTTGGGACGGCTGTTTCGTTCACAACCCGGTTCGTCCCGCGTTTGTGGACCCGGAAGTGGGCCTTGTGATCGGGAAGCTGTACGGCGAGACATTCTTGCCTGCGGAAAAGTCTACTCGCCTATCAGCAGGGATAAAGAAGCGACGCGAACTGTCAAAGCAGGGGGCATAAGATTGATATGTTCGTGGAACTGAGAACGATGTAAAACGAAATGCTTCCGCATCCACAAAGCGGACGGTCGCGAGTGTTCGTCGGACGGACCCCCGACGAAATGCCGGAGCCACCGCGATGCGATTTCCCTGGCTGCCCGGAGTATGCGGCGCATCGCCATCATGTCGTCTACGACCCGGAGCCGGTAATCAAGCCTCTTTGTAAACGGCATCACGAAGAAATTACTCACTTGAACGGCCAGCAGGCACGCAAGTACAGAGTGACGCTCTCGTATAAGTTTCGATGGCGCATCTGGTATGAGTGGCGAGCAGGCAAGCTCAAGCCCAGGCGAACGCAGAAAGCGCTTGAATGGACAAGCGAATGGGATAAGCCGGAGGAGTCCAGCATCCTGTACAAGCCGATAGCCGCAATGCCCGCAGAACCGGAAACAGAAACGTCGAAGGCAAAGCCCCGTAAGGTCCGCAAGCCAAAAGTCCGATTGCAAAGATCCAGGAAAGGCAAAAAGCAAAGCAAGGTGAAGCGCAAGAAACGTGCAAGGAATTTACGGAAGAGCAGATAGCGCACAAACGGTCGCCACCTGCGAGGCGACGGCGGATTGGAGTAGATTGTTGCTAAATCCGGCGTTGGCGCGGCTGCCGGAATCAAACCCCACCCAGTGCGCTGTTAATCCAGTAGCCCGCCGTCCCGCCGTGGTAGACGGGTAGGCGGGCCGATGTCGCCGTTCTCGGGTAGAGTGGGCTACGATGGGAGGGGTCTTCACGCCAAAAAACAACATGATTGGTGTCCCTGCCAGGCTCTATAAATATATTCCACCAGAACGCGCCGTGAACGTGCTCGGCGAGCTGCTGATTCGATTCAGCCAAGCCTCCGTGATGAATGATAAAGAGGAATTCAAGCCACCCATCAGTGGACTGGCAACCGAACCCGTTTTTCAACAAGCGTTCCGTGAGAGGGCGGACGCACTCTACCCAGGCTTGATGGACCTAGTGGAAGAGCAAGGGCCGGAATACAAGGCGACGCTCTACGCGAGGGGAACAAGTAGTGAGAATCTCGCGCGGACGATAAAAACGGTGTACGAAAAGAATGTCATGAACTTTGGAATTCTGTCGCTCTCGGAACTGGCAACCAGTGTCTGTATGTGGGACAAATACACCGAGCAGGGGCGCGGCTTTCTTGTAGAATTTGATTCAAGCCATCCGTGGTTCAATCAAAAAACAGCGCAGGATGACGATCTTCGCCACCTACGGCGTATTTCGTACGTTGCCGACCGCGCACCAGCGTACCTCTTGGCGCTCACCGCCGACGACTATCTGTACACGAAGGAGATGAAGTGGGAGTACGAGAAGGAGTGGAGAATCATGCTGAACTTCAAGAGCGCGGCACGGAACGTTGGCAAGGACAACACCGGAACCGACGTTCTTCTCTTTGCGATTCCGCCAGACTGCTTACTGAGCGTGACGGTCGGGTATAACGCCAGCGCCGAATTTGTCGAGCAAGTGGGCTCTTTACTCGCCGCGAATCCTTCTCTTTCGCATGTGCGTCTCAAGGCGGCTAGGCAATGGGGCGGCGGTTCGGTAGAGATCGAAGGGTTGGACGAAACAAGGATGCCTTCTCGCTAGATAGTTTACAGCCCCACCAACTTCTTGAGATATACGAGCGCGCCAACTACCATTTGTCGATACGCCCAGAGGAGCGCTGCGATTCCGCCGAGCACCGCATAGAAGACACGGGACAGGCCAGACGGATTCAACGCGATTTCCTTAACGCGGTGTGCGAAGCGCGCCGCTCCTGATCTAAACTGCATCTCGCCGAGCTTACTCAGCCTGTAGGCAACGACGGCATTCCCCTGCCACACTTCGTTAGCGGACAAGACAAACCCACTGTCGTATAGCTCCAGCAGCGCCATGTGCATTTGCGCGGGAGCCGTAGCGATCACCTTGTTTGTGACGCAGCCAGCGTTAATGTTCACCAGGATCGCGTTATCGCCGGTCGGCCCGGCATTGCACCACGCTTGCGTGCCGTTTGGCGCGGTTATCAAGCCGGGATGTTTCCTGTTCTCGTTGAGTGATTTTATGACTTCGAGGATGCGCCGCTGCAATGGAGTGAAGGACAGATTTTTTACTTCGAACCCGAGCACAATAGCGAACATCCCGTCCACCCCAATTCCGACCTTTCCTGCCGACAGTATAAGACTTCTTGGCGGACCACGTTCGGCCGTTCTGGTGATAAAATGGGACCTGGAGATTTTTGAACAATGAACGGCGGTTTGCAGCGCCTGAGCTTCGATACCAGCGGCGTGAATGCGCTCGCGGATAGCCCAGACTGTCCCGCCTTGCTCGCGGGAATTCGATGCGGTTATTTCACTCGCCTAACCTTTCCGAGCGTCGCGGAACCCTTGGCCACAACTGATCCAGTGAGGCGGAACAAGCTCTTCGAGGTACTCAATGCTCTGCGGCTAAACGGAGAGTGCCTGGAGGCACACAACTGGATTCTAACTGAGCTTGTTCGGAACCATGTGAAGGGCGCTGGCGCGAGGTGGGACTCCTTGGACCTACACTTCGATCAGTGCGAGATAGCGATTGCGCGGCGCGACTTTTCGGACAACGAATCCAGGGAGGAACGACAGTTTTCAGCGGAAACAGAAGAGCAGTTTACGAAGACTTTTGCCGACGTTCGACCGCGCTTTGAAACGGTGTTCGAGGGAGGGACCGATAGGCCCGCAAGTGCCGACGATCTGTTAACGCATCTGAACGGTACGGGAGGAGCGTTCTGGATCATGGCGGCGAATCTGTACGAAAGAGCTGCCGGTGTGCGGCCCGCCGAAGAGCAGATGCGTACCTTCTTGGCGGAATGCCCACCTTTCCACGCATTGATGCTGGGATTGGTTCACGCGCAGTTTGAGTGGTCGATAACGGACAACCCGGCAAAAAAGCGTAAGCGTGTCGGCATGACCGATTTGTTCTGCGCGATCTACCTGCCGTACTGCGATGTGTACGTAACTGACGATGACGAGCAGAGAAGGTGCCTGACGGAGATTGCGGCCGCCGTCAAGCTCCCGGTTGAGATTCGTTCCTTCGCCGAGTTTAGCGGCCGGTTGATGCCCTTGGCTCACCTGACCGTTGGATTGTAAAATCCCCTGCGCTGTGAAGCACACCAATTAAAAAAGCAAACGTCAATTGACCGTCGCCAAACTCCGCACGATGCCCTTGACCGGAGAAAATTCATGCCCTTTAGAATCGGCGGATGGCCCGAAGGCCATCCGCATCTGACAAAAGTCGGAGGCTACCCCTTCGGCTATTCGCAGCCGACAAGCCCGAATCCGCAATTGGATATTAAAAGTGACGGCTATGCTTCCAGCTTCAACGAACTCTACAGCCGCTATCGGAGAAACGCGACCAAGAAAAAACGAGAGTTCACATTAACCAAGCCGGATTTCTATCTACTTACCAGTCAGCCGTGCTACTACTGTGCAGCCCCACCGTCAAGAAAGGTCGCCGGAAAATACAAGAACCCGTACATCTTCAACGGGATTGACCGCTATGATTCTGCCAAGGGGTACACTCTCCGCAACTGCTTTGGCTGCTGCTGGGAACACAATCGAATGAAGGGGACGCTTTCATTTCAAGAGTTTTACCGACAGTCTCTGGCGGTGACGCTCTCAATCTCGTCGCGTACGGCATTAGACATAGGTGATCTCCAGTGCATGGAACTTCTTATCAAGCTATACCCTCATGTTCCATTCCTGAAAGAGCACCGTTTGGCTCTCCTGGAGGATATGCGGCGAAACTCAGGAAAGCCTAGGTTTAACTGGCTGTTGCAACCAGCGCCGAAAGCCACGGTCGTTCGCAGCTAAAGACTGAGGCGAGCACTGCGAAGAAGGTTTCTTGCCAACCCGAAAAGTATTTAGCGCAACACTGGAGCAACAGAAATATGAAGTTTCAAATCGGAGATGCTACCGACGTGGCACTGTGCGTCGGCCTAAAACACGAATTCCTGCTGTGCGACGATGCGTTCAACGCCTTTGCGTCGTCTGCCAAAGTGATGATCGTGCAGGGCGAGAACAGGCGGATTTGCTACACAACTTACAACGCATACGCCAGATTCATTCATCATTTATATGAGTTCATATTGGGTGCGGTGGCGAGGGATCGTCGGGACACCAAACAATTAGAATCGGATGTTGCAGAGCGCTACATTACAGGCCACGCCCAGCGCATCCTAACGAACCGAAGGAATGCCATCCTGAACGGGACTGCGCCTCCCTGGGAAAACCACATCAGTTACTATCCCGAAAAAATTCCCCAAACATTCGCCCGGGATTTTCGCCAATTTCGAAACTTTGCCAGCGGGCACGTCACATACAAACGGTCGGATTTAAGCTTGACCAAATTCTACGACCACAGTCATAAATTTCTCTACATGCTCTATTACGAGGCAAAGAGTTGGTGGGGCGGCCAAAGCGAAGCATTCCCTGATCTCAAGGAGATCACTTCCTTCTCGGTACTCGTGAAAGATGAGCCACCAACGCAGCCATAGCAGAACTCCATGGCCTGGCGGGAAACGGGATGCAAGTCAGGAGACGCCGGTGCGCGCAGCGAAACGTTTACCATCACTCATCCCTAGGGTCCAACTAGGGTCCAAAAATCGACCAATTTTTCGGTTTTTTGGGGGTCTCATTGCTATAAGGGCAACCGAATCAATGGGACTTAGAGTGTGACCTTCAAGCTCATAACCAAATGACCGTCAGTTCGAATTGGATCTCGCCAATGATATGTATCCTTTCGTTGCCTCCCGCGTCTAAAACACGTAGAGTCAAACCAGAATGATGGGCAAGAGACTATTTGTGTTTTTGGCCGTGGTCGCCTTGTTGGGCCTGCAATTTGCGGACTGCATGTCCGCGACGACGCAAGACTCGCAGAGCATGAAGTGCTGCGGTTCCATGCCCTGCGACCCGTCCAATCAGAGTCACGATTGCTGCAAGGGCATGGTTTCGTCTCAATCGCCGAGCGTGTTGCCGGTCGCTCATGTGACGCTCCATGCGCCGGTGATGATTGTGACTGACGTCCTCGCTTCGCCCCAGGCGACGCCATACACCGAAGTAACTCGCCTGGATTTCGAGGCTCCCCAGCATTCACCTCCAGAGCTGTACACGCTTCATTCTTCCCTCCTGATCTGATCCGCTACTCCGCGGTGCGGCCTCGCACCGCCCTGTCTCTTGTTGTGTCTCTGCTGTTCCTTTAACCCGTCGCTTTGTTTCGGCCGAACCCCTCACGGGTGACTCGCCGACAATCCACGGTTTCGTTGTCCACCTTGAGGAGAAAAAGATGTTTTTGATAGCGAGAAGGAATTTCGCTGCGCGTTTGTCGCGCGCAGCTGTGAGTCGAAGTATTTCTGTAGTTTTGTTTTTTGCTGCGTTGGGTGGAAGTGCTTTGGGACAGGAGCCGACATCCTCGCACGCGGGGGCGGTCACTCCTCTTTCGGAGTTACTCGCGGAAGCGGAGAAGAATAATCCGCAAATCGAAACCGCGCGGCATGGCTGGGAAGCAGCAAAGCAAGTGCCGACACAGGTCTCGACGCTTCCCGACCCGCAATTCACTTTGCAGCACTTCAGCGTCGGAAGCCCGCGTCCCTTCGCCGGATACACCAACAGCGAATTTGCGTACATCGGTTTGGGAGTCTCTCAAGACATTCCGTATCCGGGTAAGTTGCGCTTGAAAGGTGAGATTGCGAAGCGCGAAGCAGACGTTTCGCAACAGCAGATCGAATCTGTGCGCCGCAGGGTTCTCGCGGAACTCAAGGCGGCGTATTTCCAACTGGCCTACCTGTCGAAGACGCTCGCGATCCTCGAACAGGACGGTGAGTTACTAAAGCAGGTGCAACAAGCAGCAGACGCCCGCTACCGCTCAGGTATGGGCACGCAGCAAGACCTGCTGCAAGCCCAACTGCAACAGACGAAACTGCTTCGTGAAATCGCGATGCACCACCTGGAAGTGGGCAAGCTCGAAGCCCAAATCAAACAACTACTCAACCGCCCGCAGGATTCCCCGGACATCGAACCCGCCGATCTCGTCGAAACGCCTCTCGTGCAGACCTACGCCGAACTTCTGGCTGCGGCCGAAGCCCAGAATCCCGAAATCGCCGGCGCGAAGAAGATGATCGAACGACAATCGCTCCAAGTGGACCTGGCGCGCAAGGATTTTTACCCCGACTTCAACGTGCAATACATGTGGCAACGCACCGACCCTACGCAGTTTCGCGCCTACTACATGCTCAGCGTTGGGGTGCGCGTGCCGATCTATCGCAGCCGCAAGCAACGTCCCGAACTCGCGCAAGCAGAAGCGGAAAAGCTTCGCGCGGGAAGCGAACTCCAGGCGCAGTCGCAACAGGTCGTAGCGGAATTGCGCGCGCAGTACGTGTTGGTGCAACAGACCTCCGAACTTCTCAAGATTCACCGCGAGGGGCTCTCCCCTCAATCGCGGTCTGAATTTCAAGCTGCCTTGGCCACCTACCAATCGAACAAACAGGATTTTCAAGCCCTGCTGACTGCGTTTCTCGACGTGCTTCACCTCGACGAAGAGTATTGGCAGAACGTCAGCGAATACGAGATCGCAATTGCACGGCTCGAACAAATCACGGGATTGTCGCTTCGCTGAGAAAAGGAAAATGAACATGCGGAATTATCGAAATGCGTTTGTCTTTGCCCTGGTGGGCAATCTAACTCTGCTCGCTGTTCTTGGCGGGCTGTGGTGGCGATCGAAGCAGCACCCGAAGATGGAAGCTGCGATGCAGGCGGCTTCTACCGAGTCGCCCCAGAGTTCCCCAAACGGAGGGGAGAGCGCGGCGATGGCGCTCCACGAAGCGGCGCTCGTCCCGGTCCAGCTTTCGCCTGAACGTCTTCAAAGCATCGGCGTCAGGACCGGCCAGGTGGAAAGCAGGACGGTCGAAGACGAGATCCACGTCACTGGCAATGTCGCGATTGACGAAACACGCCTCTCCACCGTGCAAGTGCGATACTCCGGCTACATCCAGAAAGTCTTTGCGGACGCTACGTATCAATACCTTCGCAAAGGCCAGCCGCTTTTCACCATCTACAGCCCGGACCTTGCCGCTACCGAACGCGAATATCTTGTGGCCAGGCAAAACCAGCAGCGCGTGGCACAAAGCACAGTCCCCGGTGTAACGGAGGGAGCCGCCTCGCTCTTGGAGGCCGCGACCGAACGGCTCAAACAGTGGGGCGTCCCGCAGCGGGAGATCGCCAGACTGGAATCCACGGGTGCAATCCAGCAGGAACTCCAGGTCGATTCTCCGGTTTCTGGCTACATCACCGAACGCAACGCCCTTCCGAATCTCACCGTTCAGCCGGAGACGCGGCTTTATTCCGTCGCCGATCTTTCTACGGTGTGGGTTCTGGCCGAGGTATTTCAGAACGATTTGGGAAGAATCAAAGTTGGCGACCGCGCTTCACTCACGGTCGATTCCTATCCGGGACGCCCCTTCGAGGGCCGCGTCAATTTCATTTATCCCCAAGTGGACATGACGACGCGCACGGCGCGGGCGAGGCTTGTATTTTCCAATCCCGGTTTGAAATTGACTCCAGGAATGTTCGTCAACGTTACGTTGAAAATCGCTATGGGAAAGCAGTTGGTTATTCCTGCCACTGGCGTTTTGCAATCAGGAACGCGACAGATTGTTTTCGTCAGCCGCGCGGGCGGCTACATCGAACCACGCGAAGTGCAACTCGGCTCGCGAGCGGGAGACGACTTCATCGTCTTGAAAGGAGTGAAGGCAGGCGAAGAGATCGTCACGTCCGCGAATTTCCTGATTGACTCGGAGAGCCAGCTACAGGCCGCACTCGGGACGTTTGTTCCTCCGCCGCCCGGCGTAGGCGCGGCAGGGGCGATCAACGCTCCACAGGCAAAAGCGGAACTCACAACCGAACCCGATCCTCCCCGCAGAGGCAGCAACACCTTCCGTGTGAAGCTCACCGATGCATCTGGAGCTCCTATCTCTGGCGCGGAAGTTTCCGTCACCTTTTCCATGCCCGCGATGCCGGCAATGGGCATGGCCGCGATGCGCACGCAGCTTTCTCTTGCAGACAAAGGAGACGGACTTTATGAGAGTCCAGGGAAGCTCGACAGCGGCGGAACCTGGCAAGTCACGATTCTTGCAAGGAAGAACGGCCAAGTCGTCGCCAGCAAACAACTCAGCGTGAACGCCACGGGAGGAATGTAACGTGATCTCTCGTTGGATTGATTGGTGCGCGCAAAACCGTTTTCTGGTGTTCACGGGAACGCTACTGCTGGTGCTTGCCGGAATCTGGTCTTTACGGCGGATCCCGCTTGATGCGTTGCCGGACATTTCGGACGTCCAGGTCATTGTGCACACGCCGTGGGCCGGCCAGCCGCCCAGCCTCATCGAAGATCAAGTTACCTATCCTATCGTCACCAAACTGCTCGCCGCACCTCATGTCAAAGCCGTTCGAGCGCAGACGATGTTCGGGGACTCTTACGTCTTCGTCGTTTTTGAAGATGGAACGGACCTTTATTGGGCGCGTTCGCGCGTGCTCGAATACATGCAGCAAATCACCGGGCGTCTGCCTGCCGGAGTTCATCCCGTCATCGGGCCGGACGCAACGGGAGCAGGCTGGGTGTACGAGTACGTGGTTGTGGATCACAGCCACCAGCGCAGTCTCGCCGAACTGCGCAGCATTCAAGACTGGTATCTGCGCTATCAGCTCGAAACCGTTCCCGGTGTCGCGGAGGTCGCGACCATCGGCGGGTTTGTCAAGCAGTATCAGGTCAATCTTGATCCCAACAAGCTTCGCGCCTACAACATTCCACTTTCACTCGTGATCGAAAAGGTGCGAGCCAGCACAAATGAAGTCGGCGGTCGCCTGCTCGAAATGGGCGGAGCTCAATACATGATCCGCGGCCTCGGCTATCTACGTTCGCTAAACGATTTGGAAGCTGTCCCTGTGGCCACGAAGAACGGAACACCAGTCCTCGTCCGTGATCTCGGCACGGTCAGTTTTGGGCCAGACATCCGCGAAGGTGTCGCCGAGTGGCAGGGCGAAGGGGAAACCGTTGCAGGCATTGTCGTCATGCGCGACGGCATGAACGCCCTGACCGTCATCGACGGAGTAAAGAGAAAACTGGCGGAGACGAAATCCTCGCTGCCTCCCGGAGTCGAGGTCGTCTCCGGTTACGACCGCTCCGGTTTGATTCACGCGTCCATTGAAACCTTGCAGCGGGACTTGCTTGAAGAAGCCATCATCGTCAGCATCGTCATCATTTTCTTCCTGTTCCACTTTCGCTCGGCCTTGATTCCGATTCTCACATTGCCTATCGCGGTACTCGCGTCGTTCATTCCGATGTACTACCTCCATGTCAGCTCGAACATCATGTCGCTTGGCGGACTGGCGCTGGCCATCGGAGTCCTCGTAGACGCGGCAATCGTCATGGTGGAGAACGGCTATCGGCAGCTCTCCGAACATCCCTCCGCCGAATCCGAGGGCGTGTCCGCGCCGGAACGTCGGCGCATCCTTCTCAGTTCCGCTAAACAAGTAGGACCGGCAATCTTTTTTTCGCTCGTCATTATTGTGGTGTCCTTCCTGCCGGTGTTCTTGCTCGAAGCGCAGGAAGGGCGGATGTTCCGCCCGCTTGCCTGGACCAAAACGCTGGCCGTGGGCTTTTCTTCCGTGCTGGCCATCAGCCTCGTTCCGGTGCTGATGATTCTCTTCATTCGCGGAAAGCTGCGACCGGAATCGAAGAACCCTATCTCCCGTATCACGCAGGCCATTTACCTGCCCGTATTGCGTCTCTGTTTGCGATATCGCAAAACCACGTTGCTGCTCAACTTGCTGTTCTTGATTCTGACGTTGCCGCTGGCTCTCAAGATAGGCAGCCAGTTTATGCCGCCATTGTTTGAAGGCTCGGCGCTCTATATGCCGACCGCGCTGCCTGGAATTTCCATCACACAAGCTTCGCAGTTGCTCCAGGAGCAGGACCGCATCATTCGTACGTTTCCCGAAGTCGAGACGGTCTTCGGCACCATCGGCCGCTCGGACAGCGCCACGGACAACGCGCCGCTCGACATGTACGACACGACCATCATGCTCAAGGGGCGCGAACAATGGCGTCCTGGGATGACCTACGAAAAACTAATTCAGGAAATGGACCCCAAGCTTCAGTTTCCGGGACTCTCCAACACTTGGACCATGCCCGTCGAAAATCGTTTGGACATGGAGCTGACGGGAATCAAGACGCCGCTTGGATTGAAAATTCAGGGGCCTACACTGGAAGGCATTCAACAGACGGGCGCGCAAATCCAACAGCTGCTTGCCTCGCTTCCCGAGGTCCGTTCCATTTTCTCGGAACGCGTGTCACAAGGTTTCTACGTCAACGTCGAGGTCAACCGCCTGGAAGCCGCTCGGTATGGATTGACCGTCGCCGATGTTCAGCAGGCAGTTAGCTCGGGGATCGGCGGGGAAATGGTCACGGAAAATATCGAAGGCCGCGAACGGTATCCGGTGAATGTCCGTTACAGTCGCGATTTCCGCGACAACGTCGAAGAACTCCGTCGCGTACTGATTGCCACACCTTCGGGTGCCCAGATTCCTATCGACCAAGTTGCACGTATTTCGTTCTCGCGTGGGCCAGCCATGATCCGCGATGAGGATGGAGCCTTGACCGGCTACGTTTACATCGACCTCAATTCCAAAGACTATGGCGGATTCGTGAAAGCCGCGAACGACCTCTTCCGCCAGAAGCTCCAATTGCAGCCAGGGCACACTTACAAGTGGGCCGGCGAATACGAATTCGAGCAACGAGCCAAAGAGCGCCTTAAAATAATTCTCCCCGTCGTGTTCTTTGTGATCTTCGTGCTCCTCTACATGGTGTTTCACTCCGTCGCGGAATCCGCAGTGCTCATCTTCCCTACGATTTACGCGCTCACAGGTGGACTCATCCTCCAGAAGTTGCTCGGTTACAACTTCAGCGTGGCGGTGTGGGTCGGCTACATCGCGTTATTCGGTATCGCAGTCGAGACGGGCGTGGTCATGGTTGTCTATCTGCATGAGGCGCTGGATAGGAGACTCGCATCAGGAAAACCGCTGAAGCATGAGGACATCGAAGAAGCAGCGATTGAAGGTGCAGTCCATCGCTTGCGCCCGAAGCTGATGACTGTGTGCGTCGTTCTCGCGAGCCTCATCCCCATTCTGTGGGAAACCGGCGTCGGCTCCGACGTGATGAAGCCGATTGCCGCGCCCATCGTCGGCGGCATGATCACCTCCACCATTCACGTGCTGATTCTTGTGCCCGTGTTTTTCGCTTTGATGAAAGAACGAGCGCTGCGTCGCGGGACACTTCGCCTGCAGAGCAAAGAAACTGAAAAGGATTAGTAACGGACGGATCTAACTAGAAGGAGCAATACAGATGAAAAACAGAACTAAGCTGGCTGCAATACTCGGTTTGGCGTTGGGAGGCGCCGCTGTCGTGCTCGCACAACAGGGGTCGTTCACGGGAACCCTTACTGATTCCATATGCGGTACCACACACATGGCCAAAGATAAGACTCCGGCTGATTGCACCCGGATGTGCGTGAAGGACGGAATGAAATACGCACTGTCCGTGGATAGGAAGCTTTACACGCTGGAAGGACACGAACCGGACCTCGCAAAACTGGCGGGCCAGAAAGTGACGATCAAGGGAACCGTGAAGGGCGACACCGTAACGGTGGAATCGGTAGCTCCGACGAATTAATTTTTCACATCGAAAAGAACCCGTGAGGCGTGCCGTTTAACACGCCTCACGGGTTCGGGTTTCTAATCGTGGGTGCCGTCGCGTCTGGGAGTGAAACCCCAGCAGTGATCAGGCACATACCCCGGCGGGGCGAATGCTATTGCTCGGATCGGCCGCGCCCGAGTCTCTGCAAGAGCTTTTTGCCAGCATTTGCGGGCAAATTGGAGTGCGGGTGTGCAGGTGCGGCGTCTGAAACCGTCCTGCCTTCGCGCTCCTCTACTGGGGTTGCCAGAAAGGCGTGGGTCTCGCCCTCATGCGGCCCACTGAGCACCGTCGCCATTCCCACGATTTGTCCGCGCTCGTTGATCTGGTTAGCCATGGTGGGGAAGAGGTTGGATTCCTCAGGAAACAGCTTGCTAAGGTCGGTCATCACGCCGTCCTGCCAGATGAAGGCATGGGCGTCGAAGTTGAAGTTCGAGTCTAGGGTGCTTCCTACCACTTGGCCCTTGTCGTTGATGCCACTGGCTATGGCGGCATGATCTCCCAGAGTGCCGAGGTTTTTCATTGCGCCGTTCTGCCAAAGAGCGGCAGTGAAGGTTGAGCCGTCAACGCTGGGGGCTAACCCAACAATTTGGCCCTGGTTGTTAATCCCGAAGGCGGCGGCGCCCGCACCGAGGTTACGAGCAGTGCCGTTTTTTTCCCACAGTACGGCGTGCTGCCCTCCGGCGCAGTTTCCCGAGGAGCCTACGGCTTGACCTTGATCGTTGATGGCGTTTGCTACCCCGTCTAGATCGGTACCCACTGTATGAAGAGCTCGGGCTTTGCCGTCTTCCCATATCACCGGCAGTTGAATCCGAGTATTAGTTGCGTTAGCGGAGCATGAGGAGTCCACGGTACCGTTTTCCGCAAACCCTGTGATTTGTCCGCGGTTATTGATGGCGGTGGCCTGCGCGTTATTTCCGCCGAGCGTCGGGAGAGCGCTCATGTGGCCCTTTCGCCAAAGAAACGCACTACACGTAAGGTGTGTGCCGAAGCCGCAAACGTCTTCGCCGTTCGAGTCCAGGACATCCGTTTCGGAAAAACCTACCGCCTCCCCTCGATCGTTGATCTCGCCGCCAAAGGGGTTGTCCCAATTATTCGGTCCTCCGAGAGTGGGGA
>Ga0210384_10000544_pt1 | contig 57293 bp, 55 predicted proteins | sample IncBWH2MmetaG_FD_160574 | JGI IMG/M metagenome (GOLD analysis project Ga0210384, IMG submission 160574) | Forest soil microbial communities from Barre Woods Harvard Forest LTER site, Petersham, Massachusetts, United States - Inc-BW-H-2-M | ecosystem: Environmental > Terrestrial > Soil >...
GCATTCGAGGTGCGGCCCGAAGCGGCACGGCTGCTCCGCTTCTACGGGGTTTGCATCACTCTGGTGAATCTTACCAGTAGCGATTTTCTCCTCTCCTCTCTGGAGCTCTTCCACGAGCGCTCGCTGCTAGCCGTGGCACAGCAGGCGCTGTATACAGTCGGTATTGTTGCTACGGTGCGCTCACCGAAAGACTATATGTGGGTGCCGGCCAGCATTGTGCTTTCCGCTCTGCCAACGAATCTTTGTGGATGGATATTCCTCTACAGGAACGGGCTGCGAATCCGGCTTGGGCTCCACACCCAACGCTGGTGGCCTTTGCTGGTGCCGAGCGGACACTATGCTCTCGCTACCTTCATGTCGACGTTGTACCACCGCACAGGCCATCTAGTGGTCAGGTGGTTTTTAGGTGAACACGCTCTCGGTCTCTACGCTGCAGCAACGCGGTTGGTGGACTTCGTGCGTAACCTTGTGAACATTGGGTTTACGGTGATTACTCCCCGGATTGCGCAAGCGGCGGATTCTCCGAATTCGTTACGCCGGCTCGCGCGCTTCTCGGTCGCGGGTATTGCCTTGGCGGGTCTCCCGCTGGTTCTCGGCATACTAACCACAGCACGCGTTCTCGTGCCACTTGTGTTGGGATCACAATATGAAGAGAGCGCGCGGTTGTTGCCCTGGCTCGCAGGGTACATCGTGATTGCGCCACTGGCGGCTTTCTTTTCGGGTACGGTTCTGTATGCTCTGGGACTGCATCGGCAGTATTTGACTTCCACTGCTTCTGGAGCGGGAGTAGCGGTCATTGCCTATCTGGTGCTGGTACCGCTGGCTGGGATTCGAGGGGCCAGCATCGCGTTTGTTCTAGGTGAGGCGGTGGTGGGGGTAGTAGCGTATCGACTCTCTCCGGAAGCTGCCCGAGACGTGTGGGGTAGTCCTCTGCTCAAGGTGGCATTGGCGGCAACCGCTGTCATGGCTGTCACCATGTTCATTGCGTTGCAGCTCCATGTACGACCCTTGTGGGCGTCGGTGGTGAGCGGACTGTTGTATGTATTGGTTTGCGGATGGCAAACCCGCAAGCGCATTCTCACTGAGTTGCAGAGCGTGGACTGAGCGCGTCATGTCGGACGAACCATTGGAACCCAGGAATCATCACCGAGCCTCAGTAGCGGTGCTACTCTCCAGCGGAGAACGGTTCGGCCCTTATTTTGGCGGCGCGCTGGCTCGCTGGACCTATGAGGTTTATCGCTGCCTGACGGGCCAGATCGAGGTCGAGGTTTTTGGTTTTCCCACTGCGCCCGGCGATCAATATCCCCTTCCTCATCAAACCAGCGGAGTCTGGCGCGCCTGCGAAGTCATGGCTCGAGTGCCGCTGCTCCGCCGATATGAAGAAGAACTTTGGCTGCGCGCTTTGTTCAGCCGGCTCCGCAGTTTTGATCTCATCCATATTCACAACCGGCCACAGTGGATTCCGCTGCTCCGTCGTTTCGGCTACAAGGGATACCTTCTCCTCCACTTGCAGAACGATCATCTCGGCCACTGGAAGGCAGATATGCTCGATGCCTTGGCGCCGCAGCTTCAGGGTGTTGCGGTCTGCAGTACGTATTTGCGGAATACGTTTGCTACAAAGTCAGCCGCAATGGCGGCCAAGACCCGCGTCGTTTTCAACGGGGTCAATACGGGGATCTTCCATCCCCGCGAGGAGCTTCGCGAGCCGAGGACCATATTTTTTGTTGGACGTTTCGATCCCGAGAAGGGTGTGTTGCAGTTGGTACAGGCTTTTGCGCACGTCCTCCAGGATCATCCCGACGCAAGACTTGTGATCGGTGGGACTACAGGGTTCGGAACCCACAAAGAAACGCAGTATGTTCGGGAAGTCCGCAGCAAAGCCTCTCTACTCGACAGTCAGCATCCGGGTTGCGTGCAGTTTCCGGGATACATTCACCATGACAACGACTTGCCCGCGTGCTTCCAGAGAGCGACGATTTTTGCCAGTCCGTCGCTATTTCAAGAGCCTTTTGGACTGGTCAACGCCGAAGCCATGGCCTGCGCCACGCCGGTTGTCGGATCCGGCCGCGGCGGCATTCCGGAAGTCGTGGGCGATACCGGTGTCCTGGCCAATCCTGAGGATACGCAAGAATTCGCGAGTGCCCTCTCAACCTTACTCGCGCAGCCGGAGCGGAGAGCACGACTCGGAAGGGCAAGCATGCAGCGTGCTCGTAGCCTGTTTGACTGGCAAGTCATTGGCGAAGTTTGGGCAAAGTTTCTCGGAGAAGTACTTAGTTCGTCCGCTTAACCAGGGCGTGACGCATTCGCCGATGTAGTATTCTGAAGCGCTAGCGAGTGATCAGGAATGGCAAGTCTGCCCGTGAACAAAATCGAAAAAAGTCAGCCCGCAAAATCGAATATCGAGTGGCAAGCGTGGGGAGATAAAGACCCGCTTTTCGGCGTTATTCCCCTCACGGGCCGTGAGCGCGACGGTGCCACTCCGTGGACCGACGCGGACTTCTACGAAACCGGGCGCGCGGATTGGACGGAGTTCCGCGAGCGTTGGGAGCGCTATGGGCTGACAAGAGAGGCGTGCCTGGAGATCGGGTGCGGAGCAGGCCGAATTACCCGTAGCCTTGCTCAGGATTTCTCCCAGGTGTATGGCATTGACGTGGCTGAAGGCATGATCAATTATGCGCGCCAGCATATGCCGTCGAATGTTTCTCTCTCCGTTACCGACGGCGTGAATTTGTCTATTCCAGACCAGGTGGTCACTGCTGTCTTTTCCGTAATCGTCTTCCTGCACTTCGACAAGGCGGACTATGCAGTCAGCTACTTCCGTGAATCTGCGCGCGTACTGAAGCCGGGTGGCTCCATCATGGTGCAGCTTCCCCTCCATAGTTGGCCCCCCAACACCAAGCCCCTCGTGCGTCGCGGATTTGGCGCTGCTCTGGAAACCTACATGGCGATGCGCCGATGGAAAGGTGCCTACCACCGCTTTTGGCTATCCAGAAAAAAATGGAGCCCGTTCATGCAGAGCATCAGTTACGACGCGGCATGGGTACGTTCCGCTCTGGAGGAGTTGGGCTTCGAGCGTATCGAGTTCTCCATCTTCCAAATGGCTCGCGGTGGGGTACCGTATTCCTGGGTCTTCGCCCAGAAAGCCAAATAGCTTTTCCTCCGATGACGAGCCAGGCAGCCATTCATGTCCTCACGCTGACTCCGTTCTATCCCTCGCGAGATGACGAGCGCGGCGGGTTTATCGCGGAACCGCTGGGCGAGTTTGGCGCGCTCGGTCTGCGCTTTTCCGTGATTGCGGTGAGACCACTGCACAAAAACCGTGTGCTGCCATCAGTCACCGCACCTCCTGCGTCTTGGATTCGTTATCCCACGTTTCCCGGGAATCGTGGGTTGGCTTCCGCAGGCAGACTCTTGTTCTGGCGAATGCGAAGTTTGGTTCGACAAGTGCACAAGGAACATCACATCGATATTCTGCATGCGCACGCACCGCTACCCTGTGGGGAAGCGGCCCGGCTGCTCAGTCGCGACTTGAACATTCCCTTCGCCGTTACGGTCCACGGTCTCGATGCCTATCTCACGGAGCAAGTTGCCGGTCGCGCCGGTCAGCGCTGCGCCGAGCTTTGCCGGCGGATCTATCAGCAGGCTGGACGGATCGTCTGCATCAGCGAGCAGGTTCGTCAGCGAGTGCTGGCGCAACTGCCGCACCTGGAAAACACTGAGGTCGTGTATAACGGTGTCGACCCTGCGCTGTTCTTTCCGCCAGAGAACCTTCCGGAGGGAGATCCCATCATTGCCAGTGTCGGCAGCCTCATTTCCATCAAAGGTCACGACCGAACCTTGCGGGCGCTCGCGAAGCTAAGCGGCGAATTTCCTACTCTCCGTTGCCGCATCATTGGCGAAGGTGCGGAGCTGGGCCGTCTGCAGGATCTGACCCGGCAATTGAACATTTCCGGGCGTGTCGAATTCCTGGGCCATCAGACGCGACTGCAGGTGGCGCAGGTTCTTAGAGGAAGCTCGATATTTGCGCTGCCCAGCCACTATGAGGGATTGGGCTGCGCTTATCTCGAAGCCATGGCCTCCGGTCTTCCTGCGATTGCGTGCCGCGGCCAGGGAATTCAGGAAGTGATTCGGCACGCCGAAAATGGATTTCTGTTGACGGAACAGGCTGCGGAACGGACCGTGCATGAGCTGGCAGATACTCTGCGCATCTTGCTCAAGAATCCGGAACTGCGCCGGAGGATCGGTGCAGCTGCGCGCCAGACCGTCGTCGAACGATATACATTGCGGCATCAGGCCCAGGGCTTACTCCGCGCCTATCTTCCTATTTGTCGAGGGAGTCTGGCATGACGCGGCGGCTCGTAATTCTGACGGAGATTATCTCCCCGTATCGCATCCCGGTATTCAATGCCCTTGCGCAAACCCCTGGAATCGAGCTGCACGTGATTTTTCTTGCCGAGACCGATTCGGCCCTGTGGCAATGGAAGGTTTACAAAGAAGATATCCGCTTTTCCTATGAAATCCTGCCGCACTGGCGCCTACGGATTTTCGGCTACAACGTGCTAATCAATCGCGGCGTTGCGGCATCACTGGTGAAGGCAAAGCCCGATGTCGTGGTCTGCGGAGGTTATAGCTACCTCGCCATGTGGCAGGCGCAGAGGTGGGTCCGGAGACATGACATCCCAGTGCTCTTGTGGTCCGAGAGCACGATGCAAGACCAGCGCCGCCGCTCCCTGATGGTGGAGAGCCTCAAAAAATCCTTCTTGCGCGCCTGTGGCGGCTTCATCGTGCCGGGGAAGGCCGCCGCGGAATATCTGCGCTCGTTCGGCATTCCTGATCGCGTGATTTTTACCGCGCCCAACGCTGTGGACAACGATTTCTTTGCAACCTCAGCCAGCTCGGCGCGCTCCCAAGCGCCCACGCTGCGCGCGCAACTGAAGCTTCCGGAGCGTTATTTCTTGTTCGTGGGACGCATGATTGCCAATAAGGGCATTTTTCAACTCTTGCAGGCCTATGCGCGGTTGGAGGCCGATCTTCGACAACGAATCGGCCTGGTGTTTGCCGGAGACGGCCCCGCTCGTACCCAATGCGAAGCACAGGCGGCGCTGATCCAGCCGGGAACCATCGTCTTCACCGGATTCCTGCACCGCGAGCAACTGGCGCTATACTATGGTCTTGCGGAGTGCTTGGTTTTCCCCACATTTTCCGATCCCTGGGGATTGGTCGTGAACGAAGCGATGGCGTGCAGTCTGCCTGTGATTACCTCGGATATTGCCGGCGCTACTCCCGACCTTGTGCGCGATGACTGGAACGGACGTGTTGTTGCGGCAGGGGATCTCGACGGACTATCTTTGGCGATGCAAGAATTGGCGGAAGCTCCGGAAACCACACGGCTGATGTCGGAGAGAAGTGCTGAACGCATCGCGAACTACACCGCCAAAGCCTGGGCGGAAGGCTTTGCCAGCGCCGTGACGGCGCGGGCGCTGGGATGGTGACTGTGGGCGACCTGTTAGCTAGGCACTATCGAATGCTTTGCTTGCTCCCGCTTTTGTGCTTTTTGGTGTATGTTGCCTATTCGCAGCCCTACTTACTGAATAGCCCATTTATTTTTCTCGTTTTGATTGGCGCGCAGGTCCTGCTGGCGGCAGTTTTCCACTATCGTCGCGTGTTCTTTCTGGCGGTGATGATCTCGTTCCTCTGGGCGGGCACGAACGTGCCGTTCCGGCCTGTCTGGGCGCTGGCGCGCTGGCCCGTCTTGCTCTCTGCTTCCATTGTGGGATTGGTGTTGTGGCTGCAAGAGGAACGGCAGCATTTTGGCGTAATGCACCTCATCGCCCTCTTTTGTACCGTCGCGGCGGTCACTTCCGCAGTGGTTTCAGCTTTTCCCCGTACGGCTTTTCTGAAAGCGAGCAGCCTGCTCCTTCTATTTGTTTACACAGCCGGAGGAGCCCGGCTCGCCATACTGAACCGGGAGTGGCAGTTCTCCAGGACTCTGGTAACCGTCTCCGAGGTTGTGGCCTACCTTACTGCATTCTGTTATTTCGGTCTGCACGTCGAAATCTTTGGCAACCCCAACTCCCTAGGTGCAGTCATCGGAGTGGTTGTGTTCCCCCTCCTGCTTTGGGGGGTTCTATCAGCGGATTCGGAGATCTTGCGCCGTCGCCGTTTTTTTGCTTTTGTGGTCAGCGTTGCTCTGCTCGTTTTCAGTCGCTCGCGCGCCGGAATGCTCTGCGGCTTTGTGGCAGCTGCCTTTCTCCTGACTAGCCTGAAGCACTATCGTTTGTTTCTTCGTGCGGCAACCGTGGGTATCGCCGTTATTGCACTCGTGGGCGTTTGGTCGCCGGATCTGATCTGGAAATCCGCGGACGAAGTGAATACGAACCTAATCTATAAAGGGCATCACGACCTGGGGCTGATGGGTTCCCGGCGTAAACCCTGGGACGCCACCGTGGCGACAATTCGTGAGCATCCGTTTTTTGGCGGCGGTTTTGGCACAACCCAAACCGGAGCGGAGGATGAGAGTGGGGCGTCGACTTTTGCCACTGCTCAGGGAACAAGCCGCGAACATGGGAACAGTTATTTGGCCTTGTTGGAGTGGGTTGGTCTTCTTGGCATTCTGCCGTTTCTAGGTCTGATCGGCGCCGTCTTGCTTGAAATCAAAGCCGTCGGCCAGTATATGCGCCGCACCTTGGACAGTTCTCATCCCGCCATCCCTTTAGCACTAGTCTGCCTGGCTGGGCTTGTGCATGCAATGTTCGAGGATTGGCTGTTCGCCGTTGGCTACTACTTGTCGGTGTTCATGTGGAGCATGGCGTTCTGTCTCGTGGATCTAACGCGCCAACCCGTTCGGATACCAGCCCCTCCCATCACCACACCCGCTGCATGGCAACCGAGGCCGGTTCCCTTCACGCCGCTGGCCGCGAACCGTCGCTAGCGGAAGGTCCCTGCTTAGCTGGCAACCGCGGAAGGCACCAATTTCTCAGAGCGAATATCGTCCCGTCCCGAGGTGGGGGGCGGAGCAAGTCGATGCCCTAGACGGATCATGGGGCGTTCCACATACCGGTAGCTCAGAGTGGCAACGAACAAAAGCATTCCGATATTCCAGGGAAAGACTTGCAACCAAGTCAAGGGATACTTTAGGTCCGTAACAGAAAAAAACTGCTGCCAAAGATAGAGGCTATAAGACAAACGGCCGATCCAGCGCGCGACCGGATGCTCGAGAAACCTACCTGCCCAGCCTTCCGGCCTAACCACCGTTCCTACCACAATCAGCGGCAGAAGCGCTGATTCCCAGAGAGTGTAGTAATGCTTTCGGGATAGGATTTGAATCAAACAGTAGATCATGACGCAAAGCCACCACACTGGTGTCCGGAAGTTTCGTGCAAACCGGGTACGCCATTCAGCTTTCTGCAACAGAAGAGCCGCGAGGCAGCCCAGCAGCAGCGCGTCGAGCCGCACATCGGTGCGAGAAGGGAACAACAATCCTGGCACGTGTTGCGCAAACCACTGATGGCGAAAATCCCACCAGCGCCACGCGGCGATCACCACCGCGGCAGTGCCGGCTACATATTTGGCGCGCGCTTTTCCGGTTAGAACCAAGACAGCCGGCCACAACAGATAAAAATGCTCTTCCACCGCCAATGACCAGTAATGAACTGTGTAGCCACCCCAACCCCGATGAATCCACGAGAGGGGCAGATAGTTCCTGAAGAACAATACCGAACTCCACCACTCCAACGGTGTAACCGTGATGAAGCCGACAAGCCCCAGCACACCAATAACGGCGAGATATGTCATGGCTGCCGGAAGTATGCGGCATCCCCGCCGCACATAGAAGCCCTTCAGGCTGATGTGCCCACACTTCTGTTCTTCTTCCAGCAATCGGGAACAAATCAGGAATCCGCTGATGGCAAAGAACAAACTGACGCCGTTTGCGCCAACTCGAGTGAGCGCGAAAACGTGGGGATAGCCCTGCTCTAGACCTGATGTCATATGGTCCAAGATGACCGCCAGAATGGCAATTGCTCTCCAGCCATCCAGCGTTGGTAAATAGCCTTGTTTCAGATTTTTCATTATCTATGTGATGAGTATGGCGATTGCTCGTAGCGCCTGCATTTAGCAATCAGATTGGACGCCATAGTATCTGTCAATAGCGGATGTTGAGGCTGATTCCCTTTCTTTCCACGAAGCCAGTTATTCTAGCCGAATTTCACAATTGTCAGCGGCAAACTGTCCAATCGGGGATAATTCTGTTTTCGGATTTGCCAGGACCGATTGTCACCGAGTGGTATTGAGGATGGAATCGTGTTGCTGAGAGGGGGCAAACCCCCAGGGCCGGAGCCCGGCGGATTTTGAATCCTCGGTGGGGACTCGCCCTAGCCGTTCCTTGCGGGCCTCATTGCAGGCTGGGCCATCGGCTTCAAGGCCGCCGCACGGAAGACACGATTAAACGGCACCGTCTCGGGCGGCTCACAGCGGAAGCAGCCGTCTTCGCAGTCTATCGGCTTTGCAAAACTTGTCAGTTTTGGGAAGAATACGGATAACGATTTAGGAGCGAAGCAATTCATTTCAGCCGCAAGGAAAGAACAGAACGATGTCGTATCAGCCTATCGAAAATTACGGAATCATTGGCAACATGCGCACGGTTGCCCTCGTAAGCATGAACGGTTCGATCGACTGGTACTGCTACCCACACTTTGATTCGCCCAGCATTTTCGGGGCGATCCTGGATGATAAAAAGGGCGGGAGGTTTCAAATTTCTGTCGACGCTGACGATGTGCGGCGCAAGCAGTTTTATTGGCCTTCCACCAACGTCTTGGTGACGCGCTTCTTGCTCAATGACGGAATCGTCGAGCTGGAAGACTTCATGCCTGTGGGGCTACCTTCCGACTCGCCTGAGTACCATCACCTATACCGCCGCGTTCGCTGCGTCAGGGGAGAAGTGCGCATTTCGGTTGCTTGCCGACCGGTTTTCGATTATGGACGACAGGCCCACGAGATGCTGATAGACGCCGACGGGGCAATTTTCAAGTCAAGCAGCCTGCGCTTGCGCCTTTCAACTGCCGCGTCGCTGAAGGATGACGGGCAAGGTGGCGTTTGCGCCGAGTTCGTGCTCGCTGAAGGGAAATCGCAGGTCTTCGTTCTTAGGGACGTTTCCAGGGACGACCGCGCAGAGGGCGTTTCCTGTCCACCGTCCGAAAACGACGCCGAGGGACTGCTGCGTGGCACTGTGAAGTTCTGGCATGACTGGCTCTCCGCCTGCACTTACCACGGGCGTTGGCGGGATCAGGTACACAGATCGGCGCTGGCGCTAAAGCTTCTTACCTTTGAACCTACCGGAGCAATCATTGCTGCGCCGACCACGAGCTTGCCTGAAGTCATCGGAGGCGCTCGGAACTGGGATTACCGCTACACCTGGATGCGTGATGCCGCTTTTACTGTCTATGCATTTCTGCGCCTCGGTTTCAAAGACGAGGCGGCTGCCTTCATGCGCTGGATCGAAGATTATGCGTCCAAGCACGCCCGCCCGAAAGAGCCAGGCGGGGTCGTTTTCACCATCGCGGGGGACAATAAGCTTCCCGAGCAGATATTGGATCACTGGGAGGGCTATCGAGGGTCCGGGCCAGTGCGGATTGGCAATGAGGCCGTTTCACAGTTCCAAGGAGACATCTACGGCGAACTCATGGATGCGTTCTACTTGGCCAACAAGTACGTCAGCCCCACCTCGTATGATGCTTGGGTAAAGATCCGCGATCGTCTTGAATGGATCTGCGAAAACTGGCACCTTCCTGATGCCGGCATTTGGGAGATGCGCAATCGCCAGGAACACTTCGTCTACTCAAAAGTCATGAACTGGGTTGCGCTGGATCGCGGCCTCCGGCTAGCAGACAAGCGTGCGCTTCCGGCCGATCGCGCAAAGTGGATACGTGAACGGGACCGCATCTACGAAGAAGTAATGACCCAGGGATGGAATGAAAAACGCCATGCGTTTACCCAGTATTACGGAAGTGAAGATCTGGATGCGTCACTTCTGATCATGCCGCTGGTCTTCTTCATGGCTCCAACCGACCCACGGATGCTCAGCACCATAAACGCTATTCTCGAGAATCCCCTCCATGGGGGCCTTGTCAGTGACAGCCTTGTATATCGCTATCCGCCACAACCCCGCATTGACGGACTGCCGGGCGAGGAAGGCACTTTCAATATGTGCTCCTTTTGGCTCGTAGAGGCGCTGACGCGCGCAGGTCAAGCGGATGCCGAAAAGCTGGATCACGCCAGGTTGCTGTTTGAACGGGTGCTGGGCTATGCCAATCACCTCGGGCTTTATTCAGAACAGACAGGGCCGCAAGGCGAGGCGCTGGGTAATTTCCCTCAAGCCTTTACACACCTAGCGCTGATCAGCGCCGCATTCAATCTGGACCGAATGTTGGGCAGCCAGGTCTAAACAACGCAGGTCTCCTCATAGCATTTGGAGAGTGTCATGCCCGGCCTCAGACCAAGGATGCACAACCGGAAAGCCCGGGTCACGCTACTCGCTCCTCTGCTTCACTTCGTGGGTGCATCCCTGACATGCGCCAACTATTGATTTCCTCTGGCGCGGCTCTTTGTTTCGTATTGAGTTTCGGATTGAAGGCCAAAGCTAAAACTGTCCCGATACCCATGCCGACCAAGAGGAATGTGACCGCTGAATTCAAGTCGTATTCATTTTTGTTCGTTGCACGTTCCATAAGCACCTCTCTCCATGCAATCTTGCAAATACGAAGCAGTGAACCACTTTGTGGACTGCAAGAACCGTGCCACTTTGCCAAAGTCCTTGTTTTCCTGCCGATGCATGACCCCCAGCTGTCACGAGTAAGAAATTTCGACCGCTTCAAACGACAAGAGTTCCCGCGCGGCAATCTAAAGGAAACACTGTAGGCAGTTTTCGATGCAGACGTTCGCGCTAAGACAACGGCTTAAGAAACGCCAGGCCCACTCGCGACCCGTTGTTTTTACACGGTGGAGCAGTCGCTATCAAGAAGTAATGTGCACATCTTTAAGTTCGGGACAACCTAAGCCTTTGCTCCGTCGTCCTTTGCGAGTTTGGCACAGATTATGCTCCTCACTCTTGCTGCGCGATGCTGAAGCACCGAGAGGCAACTCTCTTTAGTGCTTGCCGCTATGGCAAGAAGAATTTAGGAGGACTGACGTGACGAAAAGACAAGTAATTCTCTGCGTTGACGATGAGTGGAATGGGCTTGATGGTCGCCGCATGCTCCTTGAGGAGCGCGGATACAAGGTCTTGGTCGCGACCAACGGAGACGAAGCTTTGCAACTCTTTGCCTCTTGCCCAATTGACTTGGTGCTTCTCGACTATCACATGCCCAGAGTCAATGGGGATGTTATTGCAGAACACATGAAAGCGTCTCAACCCGACATTCCGATCGCGATGCTGTCCGCGGACGACGAGCTACCGGAAAATGCGCTGGAATCCGTGGATGCGTTTATATCGAAAAGCGAATCTCCGGCAAGCTTGTTGAAGATCATCGAACAATTGCTGGATGTGTATTTTCTCTTTGCACCTTTCGATAGTCCAGCAACTGGAGGGCAAAAAAGGCGCGTTGCGTAAGAATGACAGTATAGAATGCTGCGATATCAGGGCAGGGTTTCAGACCATGCGCGGCGGCACGAACGACCTGAACCTTTATGACATTGCCTTTGATCGGGAGCGGATAGTCGCGGAGCAGCGACGAGATCTGCTCGCGGGTGTTGTGGAAAAACGAGACTTGCCCGGCCCGATTCCAAGAAAGCTCTGCCAACAAGAGTGGGCGCGTTGCCTGAGCCCGCTTTCGGCGAGTCGAGGGTGCATTCATGCATACTGCAGCCTTGCCCAGAATCTTTGCCTTTGTCCTTATTGCATCGAACGTATTGTTTTCTCAACAGCCCACAACTCCGGCATCTCCGCCGCAAACGAATGCGCCCGCACAAGAACAACCGAAGAATCCAGCCGCACCCCCTTCTACTAATGAACCCGCGCAACAAACTACGACACCGTCGCAGGCAAATGAACCCGGCCAACCACCGATAGCCTCTCCCCAAGCTCGGCCGACTCCGAAACAGAAGGCGTGGCAGATCCTCAACACCGCCTGTACCGGAGACACAACAAGCCGTCGCGCCACTGCAATTCGAGTCTTGGGTTTAATACCGAACAACGCCAAAGCTCTAAAACTAGCCGAAAAAGCGCTAGATGACGATAACCCCGAGGTGAGGTCGGCGGCAGCAGCAGCGCTGGGCGATATGAAGTCGAAGACCAGCATTCCGAAGTTGAGAGCGGCCTTGGACGACAACGATCCCTCGGTTGCCCTGGCGGCCGCCCACTCCCTTGAAGTGATGCATGACGATTCCGCCTACGAGGTCTACTACGAAGTCCTGACCGGCCAGCGAAAAGCTGCCAGAGGTCTGATCGCTTCGCAAACATCCGTTCTTAAGGATCGGAAGAAGATGGCGCAACTCGGCTTCGAAGAAGGCATTGGCTTCATTCCATTCGCCGGTATCGGATGGGAAGCTATCAAGATAATCAGGAAGGACGACTCGTCCCCAGTTCGGGCGGCAGCGGCCAAGGTATTGGCCAAGGATCCCGATCCGGCGGCGACGCAAGCGCTGGCCGATGCGGCCGGCGACAAGAGCTGGCTGGTACGCGCAGCAGCACTGGAGGCTCTTGCTAAACGGGGAGACCCCTCTGTGCTCGATGCAGTGCAGGTGTACCTGTTCGATGAAAAAGACGCCGTAAAGTACACCGCCGCGGCCACAGTGCTGCGGCTCATGGCGATCAGGGAATCTGGTCTCTCGGCTAAAGATAGGAAAAAGAAGAAAAATGGAAATGAGAGCAAAAAGTAGCCCAGTGAATATTCAGGAAAATGCTCAAACCGCGATAAGCGTTTGCCGCCACTTCGATACGCTAGCGAACCAAGTGGGCAGCGCGACTTCTCCTCGGGCATCTGTGGCAAGATGTCGTATGGGTTAAGCATGAGCTTCGACCTCGCTATGCTCCCCATTCGCCAAACGACCAAACAGAGTGTGACTTCGTGGCGATAGTAGCGCGGCTACCGGCTACCGCCAGCCTGTCCAATCCCAAATTTTGCTGTGAGATGGACTGAATTCTATGTTCTAAGGCGTCCGCTTGAGGATAAGGTTGATGTTCGCTCCGGTTTGCTTCAAAGTACCGATGATCTCTGAATTGTCTTTGTTCATTGTGCCATCATAAACACTCTGACCCGGGGTACTTTCGAAATGTAGAGTGGGTTCCTTATAAGTGATGGCGGTGATCTGGATGCCGGAAATGTCTTGATCAGGATAGTCGATCGTGCCGCTTAGGGTTCCGTCCTGCGCAGCGGAGATGTGCACCACAATTCGCTTCTTGGCTTGGGCGCCTGGATCGAGAATCCCTTCCCAATCTCCAACGATAGGCCGTGCGTCCGCTGCCATTGTGGGAGTGGTCAAAATGCTCAATCCGAGCATCGCCGCCAACGCAAAGCAAAAGGTGAACGATAAAACGCGAAGCTTTTTCATAGTTGAACTCCGTCCTTGCGAGACTTCCACGGCATCCCGGATTGGCACACTCGCTCAACACGCTCGAGCGGCTGTCGTGGTTTAGCGGTCATTTCTTGTCTTGGCCGTGACCTGGTCTGCAATTTTGTCATACTCGGCCTTCGGTATAATTCGCCGCGTCACCACTTCGCCGGGTTCGTTATAGGGACGCCCGGTAATTACCCGATCTGCTTCCGCCGAAGTCATGCCCGGGAGGCTCAGCAACTGCTTTTTTGTGGCAGTGTTCAAATCGAGCGGCTTATCGCGGCTCCAACCCTCGCGTATCCCTTCTGCCACAGCTTTGGCATCGCTCTTCACTTCCGCCGTTGTTTGTGCAGTTTTCTCCTTCAGATCCTGCGGATTTTGATGTTGTGTGCAGCCCATGAGCGCGGCGAGCAGCAAAATTGTGGAAACGTACCAATATTTGAAGATGTCCATTTGGTCAGCCTCTTTCCGCTGACATTGGATGATGTTTCAGCCCTGCAGGGTTGGTCATTCCTGTAAGAAAATGGCCCACCTGCAATCTCACTGGGGTAGTGTGGCTATCGAGAAGCGGCAGGCGCTTTCACCAGTAGAGGATTGCTGGTGTCACGTGCGATCCGATTTGATAGCAGGGTGCTCCTGGTCTCCGGCCATAGAAAGTACAAATGGTTTCGGTCATTCGAAGTTTGTAACGGGTGATTGTAAGCAAGATCTTATGGTGGAGGGTCGAGCGAGATAGAGGCAGCGATTTAAGAATCTATCTCCAGCAGGATCGGCGTTATCGTACCAGAAAAACTGAAAATGATCTGGCTCGTCAAAATAACAAATAAAGGCGCTTCACCATCTAGGACATAGCATATTCAGTCGAGGGTGCATCCCAGAAGCTTGTGTGACGCCGGACCATTACGGCTTCGGCGATGGCTGGGAAGTCTGAGCAATATTCGTTCCGGCGGGGTAAACAAGGACTTCCACACGACCGCCGTCACTGACATCTTTGGACTTTCCAAGACCGATGGTTTTCATTCGAGTATCATCCAGCTTGAAGTTTTGGACGAGGTAGTCGCGAACCACCATCGCTCGCGCCTCCGTCAATACTCGATCCTTGTCCGTGTCTCCTTTCATGTCGGTATAGGAGGCCACCACGGCTACACCAAAGGAGTTGCCTTCCAAGTAGGCTCCCGCATCCTTCAAGACATTGCTCTTCTTGAGTTTGGCGGTATCCGGCTTGTCGAAGAGTTCCTTCGCATCGTAAGTGAATCTCTTCGCAACGGGATCGGGGGGCAATTGCGGGATATCATGCTTTCCTAGCTCCGCCGAATTGTCATACCCGCGTTTGTTGAAGTAGCCGCGCACAAAGAAGTTGTGCTTGAGCGCTTCCATGTTCTCTTGAAATGCGTTGGCTCCAGCATTCACGTTCTGGTAGACCTTCCTATCATTGACCAGGCTGCCAAGGGTTCCTGTGCCTTGGTTAATTTTGGAGCTGATGGAGTTCAGATTGTTGGCGGTTTGATCGACATTGGTAACTGCCCCTTGAGCTGAATCCAAGATTTCGCTGGTTTTCTGCATCAGATCCGAAAGCTGCAGGGGCGGCAAGCTTTGGATCGTGTCTCCATTGCTCACCTTGGGGGATTGGTCAGAGCCAAACGAAAGCTCCACAAACTTATCTCCAACGAGTCCTTCGGACCTGATCGTCGCGACCGAATCTTTCTTGACCACGTCCCGGGTACCACGTGCCAAGGCCATCACGACACGCACCTTTTCGTTGGATTTCTGCGGCAGTTGAATCTGTATGACCGACCCTTCGTGAATGCCACCGACACGTACTTCGGCGCCCCCGTTCAAACCAGCAACGTTCGTGAATTCCGCGTTCAGACGATAGGTCGAGGTGAACAGAAATTGTTTGCTGCCGATCCAGAACACTCCTGCGGCGAAGATCAGCAACATCGCGACGACAAATACTCCTAACCGAAAAGCTTTAGACATAAGCATCACCCTGAGCGGGATCCCAAAAATTGAGACACGAACGGCTCCTCGCTCTTTTGCAGATCCGCGAAGCTCCCTTCAGAGAGAATCTGCCCTTCTTTCAGTACGATCACGCGATCGGAAAACCTTTCGGCCCCCTGCACATCGTGGGTGACCACAACAGCGCTGAGGCCGCGTTTTTTCTTCAGTTCGAGAATGAGTTCCACGATTTCAGTTGCGGTGATCGGGTCCAGGCCCGCCGTAGGTTCATCGAAGAGCAGAATCGACGGTTCCAGCGCCAGCGCGCGTGCAAGTCCAACCCGCTTTTGCATGCCACCGGAAATCTGGGATGGCATCTTTTGAAGGTCCTGCTCCATCCCGACGCTCGCCAGGAGGTCGCGTACCCGGTCCTTTCTCTCAGCGGCAGAGGTCCGGGTATGTCTGCGCAAAGGGAAGGCTACATTTTCCTCAACCGTCAGAGAGTCATACAAGGCAGCTTGCTGGAATAGGAAACCGACTTTCTTTCTAATCTCGTTCAACTGCCGCTCGTCGAGATCCGTTATCTCCTGCCCGCTCACCCGGATTGAACCGGAATCTGGAGTCTGGAGTCGCATGATCAGTTTCAACAGCACGCTCTTTCCGCCGCCGCTACGCCCCAAAACAGCCAGAGTTTCTCCGCGCTTGACGCTCAGGCTAACCCCATTCAAAACTTTCTGGCCGCCAAAGGCTTTGTGCAGGTCATCAATCTGAATAGCGGCGCCTTCCATTTGTTTCTTGTCCATGACTTTTTTATCCATGGCGTCTCACCCATACACCATCAGAATTAGTCGAACCAATACAACGTCAGCCAAAATCACAAAAAGTGAGGAGAGTACGACGGCGCTTGTGGCTGATCTGCCCACGCCCTCAGTGCCCCCTTTCGTGCGCATGCCTTGAAAACATGAGACAACCCCAATAATGAAGCCGAAGACAGCGGTCTTGAGAGTTGGCGGAATGAAATCAGTGAATAGCACGCTCTTGAAGCCATTTTCGAAAAACAGGCGAAACGAAATGGGCTCGGCCATCGTGATCGCAAACCAGCCCATAAGAATGCCGCAGAAATCGGCGGCCAAAGTCAGCAGAGGAAGCATCAAGGTGCAAGCCAGAACCCGCGTCGCGACCAGCAACTTAAAAGGATCGACCGCCGAGGCTTCCATGGCGTCGATCTGCTCCGTGACTTTCATGGAGCCAAGTTCCGCGCCAATGCCGGCTCCAATTCGCCCACAGAGCACTAATCCGGTGATGATCGGACCACTCTCTTTCATGATCGAGAACACGACGACCGCTGGCAGAAACGATTTCGCTCCAAACCGAACCAGGCTATCGTGAGTCTGCAGCGACATAACTACGCCCGTCGCTGCTCCGGCCAATGCGACGAGGGGAAATGACATTGATCCCATGGCATCGCACTGCCGGACCAGTTCTCCAAACTCGTACGGAGGAACCAAAGCGGCGCGAAACAACCGCGCGCAGAACATACCCAGCTCGCCAAACCATTCGAATCCAGAGACGATCAGCGCTTTCGTAGCCGGGAAATGAGCCTGCAGGCGCACACCGTCCAGCGTGCCAGAGAGAGTTGCGGCGAGGAGGACGAAAATGCCGATGTAGGTCATTGCCACCTTTCCGCCATTGCATAAGAAGCAACGTTGCTCCACTAACCTCTCGCAAGGGCGCGCCGCGTGCGGGCAGCTTTGCGCGCTGCCTGACTGCGGCCTTTCTTTCCCTTCGTGCGAACGGCCTTCATCGCCGAACGGTGGCGGGCGGCTGAACCGCGCTGCCGCGCAGTAGCATGCGCTTGCTTGGACAGTGACTTGCGTGAAGCTGCGCTGTGACCTTCACTCTTCAGAGCGGCACTTATCGCGCGTGAACGCCTGGTGGATGGCTTACGGCGGGAGTGGCTCTGTCCCTTGCGATAGTCGCGGCTGGCCTGTTTCCGGGTTCTCGCCGAGGCCTTTCCCTCGCGAGGCGGTCGCAGCTTCACACCTGCGCGCCGCGCTTTTGAGAGGCCGATGGCAATGGCCTGTTTGGTAGAACGTGCACCATGCTTGCCCTCTCGAATGTGGTGTATCTCTTCCCGCACAAATTCTCCAGCCTGCGTACTGGCCGACTTTCCTTCACGGGCATCTTGCTGAGCACGTTCGACGGTTTCCTTTTCAGGCATACGCAGCTCCTAGCCCAGCGTAAAATTGCGGCTTAGGAGAAAGGAATCAAGTGAATTCTGTAGTCTTGTGGGCCGCTCGCTGTACTCGGAAAGGGTATTCCACAGTACCTTGCCTAAACTCCATCGGCAGGTGGAGCCTTCATCCAGGAAACGCTCGCATTGGTACTGGCATCATCGGTTCGCCCAGTGTTGGACTGTAGTCTAGGCGGCTGTCAATTCCCCTTCTGTGGTTGAGGACACTGTGGTTGAGGACACGGGAATGTCCGGTTTCTCAAGACGGTACAGGACACCCAGCGGACACAGCCTGCATCGTTGAAACCGGTCTCCCTCAACGTACGTTACGCTCTCGACCAGCTTGTGCGCTGTCGAATGCAAAGCCGCATACAGACCTGAAGTAGGTACGAGATCTCCGCCCTTGAACATTTTGAATAATCCCATTGGCTTCCTCTGGTCAGTGGATTCCCGGAGAAAGTTTTAGCCGCTGCGTGGGAAGGTCGCAATACAGTCCTTGCCGGACACGGGGACTTGTTTTTTCCTTCACTCGGATTCTCAATACAACCTCCCCGCGCCAATGTACTGCATGCCGTCGTTCCAGTAACTATATTATTTTCAATATTTTAGCGATGCATCCCCACCCAGGGGATTGTTTTCTCCAAGTTAGAAAAATCGATTTCCCCAGCGGCAGCAGCTGCCATTCCCTGCTCTAGGCTTCACCATTCCGGTGTGCTAGACTTTCAGGGTCTTTACACAACTTTCCGCCGCGCTCGCTCCCTCCCCTCGCCGGTCTTTTGTGCAAACTGATGATGCCATTGGCCTGGGAGACGACTTCATGCGAGCTGAGACTAAGACGCGCTGGGAAGAGCTCTGCGCTCTTGCAGAGACCGAGAAGGACCCAGACAAGTTCCTGTCCCTGCACCGGGAAATCGTTCAAATATTGAAAACAAAACAGGACAGGCTTGAGCGCGACGCGAACAAAAAAGAGCTAGGGTCATAGTTGTCTAGACAACGATGATTGCTTTCCATGCCTGCCCGATATGCACAGAGAAGTGCCGTGCCTTTCATTCTTATTTTCTTATTTCGAACTACGCTACTTTCGTTGTTCCTTTTCCACCTGACGTTTTGTCATCGCCTTGCCTCGCTCTGGCGTTGACCGCGTGAGAGACTTCAGTCAGCTTTGCGTCTCCTTGCTTCTCTTCTTGTAGCGTTTGTGCGAGCAAGGAAGCGTGACCGGCATATCCCAGTAACTGGGCAAAGGCGCGGACTGTCCCGTATCCGGCGATCTCGTGATGCTCCATTCGCTGGGCCGTCGCAATTAGCGCGGCATCAAGAACAGCGTCGTCGTAGCCTTCGTGCAATACTTCCAAGCCTTCCTTGAGGAGGATTTCCACATCAAGAGCCCTTCTAGCGACAGGATCCTCATCCAGTTCGTAGAAGATCTGCTCAAGACGCGACACCTGCGCTGCTGCCCGTCGCAGACGCTCTTCGAAAGCCTGACGCAGCCGATCATCGGATGCTAACTTCGCCATCTTTGACAGCGCATTCATGAGTTGTGTGTCTGCGTTGTAGAGATCCCTCAATTCATCAATGTATAGCTGACTCAACGATGCTGCCTGCATGGCGATTCTCTCCTTCGTCGGGCGAAATTGGGATGCATTCCATCCGAGGCCGATGCCCGGTCAACTGATCAGCAGTAAAGAACGAACTTAGTCGCTTACCCCGCGGCGGAACAATACACAAAATGCTGTATGAGCGAGCTCCAACATGCGAAGCGCGAGAGACATGGCTAGAGACATGGCTAAAGAGCATCCGGAAATTACCGTCAGAACATTGCATTCGGTTAGCGTGCCGCGCAATCAAGTTTTACTGTAATTCCCAGAATTACTAACTAGCCTCCTTCTGCCGTACGGGATAGTTGCAGACGATCTACAGAGCGCGCTGGATTGGTTTGTGGGGCAACCGGCGTCTAAGATTTACTTTATTTTTATTAGAAGAAGGGGCGCTCGTGTGCAGCGACCACGTGCAGCGACGAAAAATGTCACCAGTAAATCGAGCACTACACCAAGAAGCGGACCTGCATCCAAGAGGAGAGAGATCATGTCAGGCCAAGACAAACAAGATACAGCGGTTTTCGGGATCTACACGGCCTATGCGAGTGCGGAGTATGGTGTAGGGGCTCTGAGAACGGCTGGCTTCCGCAATTCGGATATTTCCGTGCTCTACTCTGAGAGCACAGATACGAAGGATTTGGCGCAAGAGGCGCAAGCGAAGAGCAACAAAGTCCAGCAAGGAGCATCCACCGGTGGCGGAACCGGAGCTCTAGTGGGCGGGGCACTAGGATCGATTGTTGGCAGCGTCGGTCTGGCCATACCTGGCGTGGGTCCGTTCATGGCTGCAGGCCCGATTCTGGGGGCGCTCGCGGGAGCTGGATTTGGAGCCGTACTGGGAGAAATTGCTGGAGCCTTGATTGGCATGGGTCTGCCGGAGGACGAGGCGAAACGCTACGAGAGACGCGTCACGCGCGGCGGCTTCCTGCTTTCCGTTCATTCGGACAGTTCTGAGTGGACTCAGCGCGCGCAGGAAATTTTGCAGCAGACTGGCGCTCAGGATATTTTCTCCACCGCCAACCAAAGGCGCGACAGGCGTGCGGCTCATAAAGCTGCCTAACCGTGAGCCGGAACATGGCAGGTGGACGTCAGCAGCAAAATTCTAGACTTCTTGAACTCGTACTCGCTAACAAACCGGCTTACGCGTGGATCAAGCTCTTGCTTCTGCTTCATGGGACACAGGTCTTGCGCACGGAATCACAACTTCCACGAGCGTGCCGGGATTGGCATTCGTGACTCGGAACTCGCCGCCAAGTTCTTTCGCGCGCCCTCTCATTCCCCCGATACCGACCCCAATACGGGCGGACCGCAAATTCCCGAGGTGTTCATCGACTCCCTTGCCATCGTCCCGTATGGCAATCTCAACCCAGCCTTCTTTTTGCACAAGCGAGACCCATCCACTGCGAGCTCCGGAATGGCGGAAGACATTCGTGAGCGCCTCCTGAACTATTCGGAAGACTGCCGTCTCTATGTCCAGCCGAAGCCTTGGAAACTCAGGTGGCTGCACATCGAGGAAAGTCTTAATTTGGCTACGTTCTGTAAATCCGTCCATGAACCACCGAAGCGCCGACAGTAGTCCGACTTCGTCCAGCAATGGGGGATGTAAGAGATGAGACAAAGTGCGAATTTGCTGAATTGCGCGATCGATGATCTCGCCTGCCTCACTCGCTGTTTCGTCCTTGGAGTGGAGTGAGTCTTGCAGAAGAACCCCGTCTATCAACATTTTGGCCGCGGCAAGCTCCTGACCCAACCCGTCGTGCAAATCCCGGGCAATGCGCCGCCGTTCTTCGTCTTGCACCGCTATCAAGCGATTGGAGAGTTGGTGCAACTCAGAATTGAGTGCTTCCATCTGCTTCGTTTTGCGGTGCAGCTCGGCGAAAATGCTGACTTTTGCCCGCAATAGTTCCGGAACAACCGGAACGGCAAGGTAGTCCACTGCCCCGCGCTGATACCCCTTGAGCCGATCCACATCCGTCATGTGCACGGCGGAGACAAAGATGATTGCGATCCTTTGAAAGCGCGGATGCTGGCGGATGATTTCCGCCAGTTCAAAACCATCCAGCTCCGGCATGCTGACGTCCATCAGCACCACCGCAACCTCAGTTTTCAAGAGGTGTTCCAAGGCCTCCCTCCCGGAATTCGCTTTGATGAGATTTTCGCCCAGGTCGGCGAGCATGACCTCATACGTCAGGAGCTTGGCAGGCTGATCGTCCACCATCAGAATGTTGACCTTCTCGTGCCCGTTCATCGTCTTCTTGTGTGCCTTCATAGGTTGGCCGATCCTATGCTTTCCGGAACAACTGGTACTACCGGTGCAACCACATCCTAAGCGCTGAGAGAAGCTGGTCCGTATTAACAGGCTTAGCTAGATACTCGGACGCACCAGCTTCAAGACACTTCTCGCGATCCCCTTTCATTGCCTTTGCAGTCAGCGCGATAATCGGAAGCCGCCGCAACGCAGCGTTCTGCCGGATCACGCGCATCGTTTCATATCCATCCATCTCCGGCATCATGACATCCATCAAGACGATGGCAACCTCTGGCGTGGAGTCAAGGATCTCGATCGCTTCCCGGCCTGTCCCAGCGGTCAGCACCGACATTCCCCTGCGCTCCAGAACGCTGCTGAGCGCGAAAATGTTTCGCACATCGTCATCTATCACTAGCACCTTCTTCCCAACCAGAGCATCATCGGAACGATGCAAGCGGTCGAGCATCTTCTGCTTCTCTGGGGGAAGATCCGCCACGACGCGATGCAAGAACAGCGCAGTCTCATCCAGGAGACGCTCAGGGGATTCCACACCCTTCACCACGACGCTGCGCGCGAGCTCGTGCAGGCGGGCGTCTTCCTCAGGGGATAGCTCCTTTCCGGTGAACACAACTACCGGTAAATCGCGCAGGGATTCGATGTGGCAAAAGCGCTCCAATACCTCGAACCCCGAAATGTCCGGAAGACTTAGATCCAGCACCACGCAGTCGAACGTCTGTTCCATAACGGCTGCGAGCGCTTCGGCCCCAGTGCCCGCTACCGTAACGTTGATGTCGTCCGAATCCAGCAGTTCCCGGATACTCATCTGTTCGGCGGCATTGTCTTCCACAATCAAAAGACGCTTGGGGCGGGGCATCGCATATTCCTTGACGCGGGCCAACGCTGCCTCCAACTCTTCCGAGGTAGTCGGCTTGGTGATGAAACTAAACGCCCCCCTGGCTAGCCCGTGGTGGCGATCTTCATCAAGCGTCAAGACTTGCACAGGGATATGCCGGGTCGCAGGGTCCTGTTTCAAATGATTCAAAACAGTCCAGCCCAGCATGTCGGGCAGGAAAACGTCCAGTGAAATGGCGGTTGGGTGGAACTCGCGCGCCAAGGCGAGGGCTTCCGAGCCACGCATGGCCACGAGAACCTTGAATCCACGGTCGTGGGATAGATCACACAGCACCCGGGCATAGTGTGGGTCATCTTCAACAATCAGCAAGACGAAATCATCAGGCTCCAGATTTTCCCGGTCATCGGGAATTCTCTCCACAGGGACTTCCGAAAGCTTCCCGTAGGGGATGTAGACCGGCGAGGCAGGCGATAAGACCGCAGCGTCGCGCACCGGAACTGCCGATGCCGAGGGACCAACATAAGTTTGTGGCAGATACAGCGTGAACGTGCTCCCCTTGCCCGGCTCACTGCGCAATTGGATTTCGCCGCCTAACAAGTTGGCTAGTTCGCGGCTGATGGCCAGTCCCAGACCGGTGCCGCCGTATTTTCGGCTTGTGCCCGCATCGGCCTGCTGGAACGCCTCGAAGATGATGCGCTGCTTTTCGGCGGGAATGCCGATACCCGAGTCAGAAACCTCGAAGGCAACCACGGATGCCGCGCCACTCAGGATCGGATGGGTGCTGTTCCAGCCGCTCGCCGAGCTCATCACAGACAGACGTACACTTCCGTGCTCAGTAAACTTGAAAGCGTTCGACAGCAAATTCTTGAGTACTTGTTGCAGTCGCTTCGCATCCGTCACAAGACTGCGGGGAAGACGCGGGTCCAGCTGTACTTCGAAGGCAAGTCGCCGGCTATCGGCCTCGTGGCGGAAGGGACGAGCCACCATGTCTACCAGGCTGGCGAAGAAGACTTCTTCCGCATCTACGGAAACTGTTCCGGATTCGATCTTCGATAGGTCGAGAATATCGCTGATCAGATTGAGCAAATCGGTCCCTGCTCCATGGATCGTCCGGGCAAACTCGACCTGCTTTGGCGTCAGGTTGTGATCCGGGTTATCACTGAGCTGTTGACCTAGAACCAGAATGCTGTTGAGAGGTGTCCGCAGCTCATGGGACATATTGGCCAGGAAGTCGGACTTGTACTTGGAAGTAAGCACGAGTTCTTTGGCTTTCTCTTCCAACGCCCGACGGGCCTGCTCAATTTCCTGGTTCTTACGTTCCACTTCCGCGTTCTGCTCAGCCAGCTGCTGTGCTTTTTGCGCCAGCTGTTCATTGGTCTGCTGTAATTCTTTTTGCTGGGTCTGGAGTTCCGTGGCTAATTGCTGAGACTGCTTCAGCAACCCTTCTGTCTGCATTGTCGCCTCAATACTGTTGAGCACAATACCAATGCTGCCGGTAAGTTGCTCAAGGAAGGCCAGATGCGAAGGCGTGAACGAAGTCAACGATGCAAGCTCGATGACGGCCTTGACGCGATCCTCAAAAAGCACGGGCAGCACGATCACGTTTCGCGGAACTGCTTCGAATAGACCTGAGCGGATCGGGATAGTATTTGGCGGCAGATTGCTAATCAACATACTTCGTTTCTCAGCAGCGCACTGTCCCACAAGTCCCTCGCCCAATTGCAAGCGTCGGAGATGCCCATCCGGTCCGTCGGAGGCAAACGCCGATAGAAGAACCATCCCTGCGGAATCCTCCGACTCCATCTGGTAAATCACTCCTTGCTGTGCATTAACCAGCGGCGCCAACTCGGAGAGCATCATTCTTCCGACCGTGGTGAGGTCGCGCTGGCCCTGCAACATACCCGTGAAGCGTGCAAGATTTGTCTTGAGCCAGTCTTGTTCCGTGTTGCGATCGGTGGTCAATCGCAGGTTGTCGATCATCGTGTTGATGTTGTCCTTCAAGTCGGCGACCTCCCCGCTGGCCTCAACTTGGATGGAACGGGTAAGGTCACCCTTCGTGACAGCCGTGGCGACCTCTGCGATGGCGCGCACTTGGTTCGTTAGATTATCGGCGAGAAGGTTGACATTGCCTGTAAGGTCTTTCCACGTCCCTGCTGCACCGGGCACGTTGGCTTGGCCGCCTAGGCGGCCTTCCACTCCGACTTCGCGAGCAACGGTGGTCACTTGATCCGCAAACGTGGCCAACGTGTCGGTCATATTGTTGATAGTTTCAGCTAGCGCCGCGACTTCTCCCTTAGCGTTCACAGTTAGCTTCTGAGTGAGTGCGCCGTTAGCGACTGCGGTTACCACTTTTACGATACCGCGCACCTGCTCGGTGAGATTCGCGGCCATCACGTTCACATTGTCGGTTAGATCCTTCCACGTACCGGCAACACCTGGCACCTGCGCCTGGCCGCCCAGTTTGCCATCCGTTGCGACTTCGCGCGCCACGCGCGTTACTTCGGCGGCGAAAGCGTTGAGTTGGTCCACCATTGTGTTGATCGTGTTTTTCAGCTCAAGAATTTCACCCTTCACATCCACCGTAATCTTGCGCGACAAATCGCCGCGGGCCACCGCCGTCGTAACTTCAGCAATGTTACGCACCTGCCCTGTCAGATTTCCGGCCATGGCATTGACCGAGTCAGTTAAATCCTTCCAGGTACCTGCCACACCAGGAACGTTGGCTTGTCCGCCCAGCCGGCCTTCGCTACCTACTTCACGGGCAACGCGCGTGACTTCAGCCGCAAAGGAGCGCAACTGCTCCACCATTGTGTTGAGTGTTTCTTTGAGCTGCAAAATCTCACCGCGCACGTCTACCGTGATCTTCTTGGAAAGGTCACCGGTAGCGATGGCGGTCGCCACTTCAGCAATGTTGCGTACCTGACCCGTTAGGTTGCTGGCCATGAAGTTCACATTGTCGGTGAGATCTTTCCAAGTGCCGCCTACTTCGGGTACTTGGGCTTGGCCGCCTAGCTTGCCTTCCGTACCGACTTCGCGCGCCACACGCGTAACCTCACCGGCAAAAGCATTGAGTTGATCCACCATGGTGTTAATAGTGTTCTTTAACTCAAGAATTTCGCCTTTCACATCCACAGTGATCTTGCGAGACAAGTCGCCGCGGGCCACCGCCGTCGTAACCTCGGCAATATTGCGCACCTGCCCGGTCAAGTTTCCTGCCATCGAGTTCACCGAATCCGTAAGATCTTTCCAAGTGCCTGCGACCCCGGGGACATTGGCCTGTCCACCGAGTCGGCCTTCGGTGCCCACCTCGCGCGCCACGCGCGTAACCTCTCCAGCGAACGCGTTGAGTTGATCCACCATGGTGTTGATGGTCTCTTTCAGAAGCAGGATCTCACCGCTCACGTTCACCGTAATCTTCTTGGACAGGTTGCCAGTAGCGATCGCCGTCGATACTTCGGCGATGTTGCGCACCTGCCCGGTCAGGTTTCCTGCCATCGAGTTCACCGAGTCTGTCAGATCCTTCCACGTGCCTGCCACCCCAGGCACGTTCGCCTGTCCGCCCAACCTGCCTTCGGTGCCCACCTCGCGCGCGACGCGCGTGACCTCTCCAGCGAACCGGTTCAACTGATCGACCATGGTGTTCAGGGTTTCTTTAAGCTGCAAAATCTCTCCGCGCACATCCACCGTGATCTTGCGGGAGAGGTCACCGGTGGCGATTGCGGTCGCCACTTCTGCGATATTCCGCACCTGCCCAGTCAGGTTGCTCGCCATGAAGTTCACGTTGTCGGTGAGATCTTTCCAAGTGCCGCCTACTCCTGGCACTTGAGCTTGGCCGCCCAGCTTGCCTTCCGTGCCCACTTCGCGCGCAACACGCGTCACCTCACCCGCAAACCCGTTGAGTTGGTCCACCATGGTGTTGATGGTGTCCTTGAGTTCAAGAATTTCGCCTTTGACGTCGACCGTGATCTTTCGCGACAGATCCCCACGCGCGACGGCGGTGGTCACCTCGGCAATGTTGCGCACCTGAGCCGTGAGGTTTCCGGCCATAGCGTTGACAGAGTCAGTCAAATCTTTCCAGGTACCAGCGACACCGGGCACGACAGCTTGTCCCCCGAGCTTGCCGTCCGTACCCACTTCGCGCGCCACGCGCGTTACTTCAGACGCAAACGAGCGCAGCTGATCCACCATCGTGTTGATGGCTTCCTTGAGCTGGAGGATTTCACCGCGCACATCTACAGTGATCTTGCGGGAGAGATCGCCGCTTGCCACGGCGGTAGCTACTTCCGCGATATTGCGGACTTGTCCCGTCAAGTTACTCGCCATCGAATTGACTGAATCAGTAAGGTCTTTCCAGGTGCCCGCCACGCCGGGCACTTGCGCTTGCCCGCCCAATTTGCCGTCGGTACCCACCTCACGCGCTACACGTGTCACCTCAGCAGTGAAAATGCCGAGCTGCTGAATCATCGTGTTGACGATGTCAGCCGAACGCAGAAATTCTCCCTCCAAAGGCCGCCCATCCACATCAAGTCGAACTGTCTGCGTAAGATTGCCCTGGGCTACGGCCGCGATTGCCCGAGTGACTTCAGTAGTCGGACGAAGCAGGTCCTCCACGAGTGTATTAACGGAGACTTCAATCTCGCCCCACGCGCCCCTCGATTCGTGAAATCGCGTGCGTTCCCGCGTTCTTCCTTCCTTGCCTACCACCTGCCCCACGCGCTTGAGCTCGTGTGCCATCTGTTGATTGGCCGCAACAATCTCATTGAACGTATCCGCGATTTTCCCTTCAAGCCCCGTCCATGAGCCCGGGAGCCGCACGGAGAAATCCCCGTCCCGCATGGTTTGAAGGCTCTCCAATATCGCACCGAGTTCCGCGGGCACACGTTCAGCCACAATCGTGTATCCGTTGTTCTTCGAAGCCTCTTTGGCTTCGCCGCTTGTGATCCCGGTAGCCGGGTTTTGGTTGCGTCGCTTCATCGCTGTCGCCTGGGCCTATCTTTAAAATTGGTTTGAGAAGATTAGTTTGAGCTTGCTGCTAAATCGCGCTGACATCCCGTTCATACGGACAACCGCTGGTCAGCTCCGGACCCGACATCGCAGCACAAAAAAGCTCCAAAGCATGTCACTTAAATTAAAGATGCCGCCTGCGACTGAATCCTTCGTTTACACACGAACAGACATTAAAGCCAACGCCAATACACAGACGCCCGTCGAATCGGATTTTTACACGGAAACATGTAGTCTGGCTCTACAGGATTTCCTGTATGTACAAAACAGAGGGCTCTTCTGTTGGAGAGGGAGGGTCCTACCGACTTGGCAGGAGGAAACTCACGCAAACCGCAATACAGCGGCAGCAGGAGTGGACGATCACGTTCGGGGAAGGTACACCGTCGGGAATTCAGCCGTCCCACACTTTCTAAGCATGCCTTGGATCTTTAGCTATCCTGGATTGACCGCAAAGAAAACGCCGCCGTCTACGATAGTCTCGATTGCCCGCACCAAGTCCCGCGCAGCATGTGCCTTAACCACGTAGCCTTGCGCCCCGATTTTCTGGATCAAAGATGCCACTTCGCTCGAATCGTGCATTGTGAGCACGACGGTCTTACACGGAGGCTTCTTCCGCGCAAGTTCCGCCGCTACTGTAAGGCCGTCCTTGCCCGGCATACTGACATCCAACACAACGACGTCCGGCTTCAATTGCGCAACTTTTTCGAGCGCCTCAATTCCGTTTTCCGCTTCGCCGCACACTTCCCACTCCGCACGGCTACGTAGGATAAACCGGACACCCTGCCGCACGATGTCATGATCATCGACAACGAGGATACGGACCGGCATTCTTGGACTCTCCCTGCGAGCCCAATCCGCCGGCAGTTCCGGTGTCAATTTCGAACTCCCGCTGATTGTTGCACTAGCTAGAGTGTGTTTCATACACAAACATAAATAAGCTTTGAAGGGACATGGCTTCAGCCGCGCCGTTCCAAGGCCCCTGTTTTGCGGCTCTTAGCCGCGGAGGAAAGTTTCTTGAGTCCTTTTCTGTTTTAGAGAAGTGTTTATTGAAACAAGCTCAATGTTCCCCCAAAAACGCGTCCAGGGGTATACGGTATTTCTTGTAGTTACTATTCGGTTAACGCGTCGCTGGAAATGGCTCTCGAATTATAGGGCGAGACTCTGAGTCCTGCTGTTACTACGCTTGAGAACTTTGCTCTTGGCTATTGGGCTGGTAGTGGTGCATAAAAAGTGCCACCGCCGAGAACCGTTTCCAGCCCGCTGAAGAGTTCACTTACATTCCCCTTAGGGAGGACCGCAGTGATACCAGCACTTCGAGCCATATCCAATATCTGAGGAGACGCATACAGTGTCCACAGCAAAATAGGGATTTTGGGAGATATCTCCGCGATTTCCCATGCAGTTTCTATGCCATTTAGGCCAGGCATAAGAAAATCGAGGACAATAGCATCGGGAGCTAGCTCACGACTCTTCTGAATTGCCTCCTGTCCACTGCTTGCTTCACCACAAACTTCCCACCCATCATGAGTCTGCAGCAGTCTGCGGAGACCTCGTCGAATCAGCTCATTGTCGTCGGCGATCAAGATTTTAATCACTCCTCACCTCCTGGCGAGAATCTTTTGCGGCGTGGGCCAGGAACCCGCCTTCGTGCCACATGGCACAGCCGACGGGACTACCACAATATCTCGGTTCATTTCACAATGAGCGTTCGAGAATGCAAAAGCCATACTGTGGTTGCTGTACATTTCCCAAGCAAGACCCTATTGCGTGCCCGAGCATGAGTTCCTGAGTTCCAAAGAGGCAAACGCCGTGACCGCAGCTTCCGTGATTTCCCGTTCCATGGATTCTCTCAGTTGTCGTGTCACCGTCTTGCGCCGGATCGGGGCGGGAACTTGGAGACCTAGACACTACTGCATGATTCTCGATTTTTCTCGTAGAGCAAGCGCTGAAAACAAAACACTTCCAGAAAGACTGGCCTCGCGGCCTGGTACTTAACAACTCCCTCCCCAACCTCTGCAGGCAACCTTACGGCGCGCAGAATAGTCCTAGAGGCAGCAGTTTGTGCAGGACGATATTTCAAGATCGGACTCAAGCATTGTAGGGGTCGACAATTTCGCTTCTCACCCACGCAACCCGCAGCGGTAAAGCAAGACCGGGCAAGCGAGGGGTGATGAGCCAAGGGAAACCTAATGCGTATCCGCTCAATTCGTTCACTTTTGCTTGCACTCGTAGTGATGGCGATGTCGGCGGCATCGTTCGCCCAAGTGGGCATTGTCGTTACATTTGCCCCGCCTCCCCTGCCTATCTACGAGCAGCCTCTTTGCCCAGACGAGGGCTACATCTGGACGCCCGGCTACTGGGCTTTTGACTACGATTTCGACGATTACTATTGGGTGCCGGGCACATGGGTGCTAGCTCCGGAAGTCGGATTCCTCTGGACCCCAGGCTATTGGGGTTGGGGCGGCGACCGCTTTGTTTTCTATGAAGGATACTGGGGTCCGCGCGTAGGTTTCTACGGCGGAATCAATTACGGCTTCGGCTATTTCGGCGAGGGTTATGAGGGCGGGCGTTGGGACCACGACCGCTTTTTCTATAACCGTTCGGTGAACAACGTGAACGTCACCAACATTCACAATGTTTACAACACCACGGTGATCAACAACACCACCGTCGTGAACAGGGTCAGCTACAACGGTGGCAATGGTGGAATTGACCGTCGTCCGAGGCCGGAGGAAGAAGCCGCGGCGCGTGAGAGACACATCGCGCCCGTAGCCGTTCAAACGCAACATGCGCAGGCGGCGCGAAGCAACCCGCAGCAACGTGCTTCGGTGAACATGGGCAAGCCGGCGGTCGCGGCCACACCAAGGCCAGGAGATTTTAAAGACCGTGCCGTAGTACAGGCTAAAGCGGCAGGTGCGCCTTACACTCCGCCAGCCAATCGTGGCGGAAATCGGCCGCGGGACAACGGGTCAGTTCCGCGTCCGGAGAACGCCGCGCCACGTCCGGAGAACACCGCTCCGCGTCCGGAGAACCGTTCGGAGAACAACACCGCTGTTCGACCGGGCCCGCCTGTCCATCCTCGCGACCTTCCGCCTGCGACGCGACCCAGTTTTCCAAGTACAGGCAACACGAAGCAGGATCAAAAGTACCAGCAGCAGCAGGAAAAGGTATTCGCGAAACAGGAACAGGAACGGCAGAAACTCCAGCAGAAACAGGACCAGGAACACCAGCGGTTGGAGCAACGGAATGCTGACGAAGCAAGAAGGCAGCAGGTAGAGCAGCGGCACCAGCAACAGACGCAGCAATTGCAGCAAAAACACGAACAACAGCAACAGAAGTTGCAGCAGAAACAGCAGCCTCCGAATCGGGATCGGTCCAAGCCTCCGAACGAGGGCCGTCCTCCTGGAGGAAAGCCTTAATCGTTCTCTGAACGAGCATTGAACGAGAGCCAGGCGAGGCATCTGCCAATGGTGGATGCCTCGCCGCACAGGTTGCACTATGAACTCAAGCTTCGAGAAATTTTGGGAAGCCGCTGATCAGATGGTCGATGGTTTCTTCGCGCGGCTTCCTTCGCTGATAGTGGGCGTCGTCGTCTTTCTCCTGTTCTATGTACTTAGCATTCTTGTCAGCCGACTGATACTTCGAACTACTCGCAAGCACCGTCCAAACCTGGGTGTGGTTTTCGCCCGTCTCACTGGAGCGGCAACGATCCTGCTGGGCTTCCTAGTGGCTTTCTCGGTCGTTGCTCCTTCCTTTCAGGCCGGCGATCTGATAAAGATTCTCGGCATCAGCGGCGTTGCCGTTGGGTTTGCCTTTCAGAACATACTGCAGAATTTCCTCGCAGGCTTGTTGTTGCTATGGGCTGAGCCATTTCGTGTCGGGGATGAGATCAAGTTGGACAACTACGAAGGGACGGTGGAAGAGATCCAGGCCAGAGCAACGATCATAGAGACATACGACGGAAGGCGGGTCGTGATTCCAAACGCGGATTTGTTTACTCGCTCGGTTACGGTCAATACAGCGCTCGCCGTTCGTCGATGGGAATACGACCTGTCGGTAACGGGTGTGCGCGATATCGGTGAACTCAAATATGGCATCATCGACGCGGTGAGCAAGGCACGGGGAACTCTGTCAGATCCCCGTCCTGAAGTCCTCGTCGTCGACTTGAGCGATCCAGCTTCAAACACTGTCAAGGTGCGGGTCTTGTGGTGGACGAGGGCTCCTCGTCAGCATGAAATGCTCGCTTCTTACGATAATGTCTTAACTGCAATCAGACAGACCCTCAGCCGTTTTGCAATCGGTCGAGATCGTGCCGCTTGAAATCCGCAACTGCGATGCCACGCGGTTTTGTGCTTCCGTTCTGGACTTGTATTTTTTTTCCGCAAAAACGAGTGCTCTTTCCCTACAGTGTTCCTACAGACTTTACTGGATTCCCCACATCCTTCCTTCTGTGTAACACTTTGGCATCTTGCACATACAAAGACGACGTTAGCGGAGAATTCTGGCCACTCTGCTTCGCAGGAGATGCTAATGAACTCTCGTTTCGCGGGTGACTCACTGAATTGGAGGCGGCTCTGCCGAGCTGCTGTGCTGGAGCAAGACGCTGACAAGCTATCCCATGTTATACGGAGGATGAACTCTGCTCTTAGCATGCGACAGCAGAGGTTACGCGAGTTGGCGAACGCAAAGCAGGATACGATCTCATCCGTGTCTTCGATGCCAGACCGGGCAGCATGCGGGCAGCATGAAAGAGGCAACATTCTTTATCGCAATTGAGATATCAGTGGTTTAGATATCCATGAGGCGGAGCTCTAGCCACTTCTCTGAAATGTGTCTAGTGGCGGCACTCGGAACTGGTGTTCCTGTCTAAAACCGGTCTCATAAATGGTTTTGGGTAGATCACGGCTTCAGCCGTAACATCCGCGACCATAAAAAATGCGGGCTTTAGCCCCCGAGGTTAGGTCTTCACGATTGGAGAGCTATTTATAGGACTCTAGTCTGGCGCTTGCTCTGTGGGCAAGCCAGGTGACGGCCATACGAATGAGGCCCGCACGGATTGCGTCTTCATCCAGTGCAAACCCACTTACGCTTGTGAACCTATCTACCCCATGGATGCGGTCATAAGCCGACCTGAATGCGGGGTTTCTTGCGGACACCTCCTTCGATGCCTCTGTTATTTTGACCGGCTCACGAGATCGGGTCTCTACCCTGGATAATGCGAATCAACACAACCACGATTGCCAGCACCAGGAGCAAATGAATGAACCCGCCGATTGTATGGGAGGTGACGATACCTAGCAGCCATAACACGACAAGTATTACGAAGATTGTCCAAAGCATCTCAGGCTCCTTTCTACTTTTATTCTTATGGCGCATCCCCGGGTGCTACTTTACGACCAGGAGGTTATTATCCACAGAAAAAAGACCGGGCACGCCCTTCGCGCGGATGCCGGCGAGATTCTTGTCTGCTTCACTGTCCACAACGCCCTCCAACTTAGCGTGCCCATTATTCACGATGATCCTGATCGGTTTGTTGACGGGCAGCGCATACCTCTGCAAAGAGGGATAACCGTAAATTGCCCGGAATAGTCGCAAACGCAGCTGGTCGTCCATGGGCGAGGGCGGGAGAACTTCAATTTGATTGTCAACATGTTCCACGCCTTCGATGCTCTTCACCACGTTCTCTGCGTCGGACTTCAGCGTAGGCCGGGTCACCGTTCCCACGAGTGTCACATTGTATCCGTCGACCTTGAAAGCGAGGTAGTCGAACACGTCCAGATACGGCAGCATGTTCAGCTCGTGCCGGACTTCCTTGATGATGCGCTGCACTGCCCGGTCAGAGGGTTGTGAATTGCGCTGGGCGCCAGCCAATGGAACGCAACACAGCGTTATCAATAAAATGACGCCCAGAATGCCTACCTTCTGGTGTGCGCTTCTGTTCAATACTGAAAATAGTTGGCGTGACATGGTGCCTCCGTTAGCGGTGTAGTGTTTCAGTTGCTCGTTCGCATTAAATGTCTAAGCCGAGATCGACACACACCACAACATCTGCAAGCCTACCGTTCAGTAAGCGGATTGCGTATCAGGTGGACTATGCAGCGGGACCACAAACTTCCGGTAGGCAGAAGTCCCTAGGATGAATGGCAAGGCTGACCGGTGCAAGGACTTTAAAAAAAAAGATGCAACCTCTACGCAGGCCAGTTTTCAGCAATCCGCTATTCGCTACCACTCAGGCTCGAGCCTTTGTCCACCTTTTGGCCGCGGTGCCTAACTCGGTGACCTTGTCGCTCACTTGCTGGGCACCCTTCTTCCCCTGTTCCAGTAACCATTGTTGCGTGTGTTTGCCAGAGCGCGGGGCAAGCACAATGCCGAGGGCGACGCCAATGCCAATACCCACACCTAGCCCCACTAGCATTGGGTTGGTGCGGCTTCTTCTTGAAAAAGGGTTTCTCATACCGACCTCCAAGCCGCTGCGAATGGAGTTAAGCAGCGACAATACACTGAACTTTAAAAGACCGTGAGGCTCGCTCATATCGGGTCTATCCCGTAGCTACATTGGCCCGTTCCGGCATTGCGTATGAAAGCTTTCCTATAGTTCGTTGTCATTCGCCTTGGCATGGAACCGCCAAAGCATTCTGGGCGATCTACAGAATCTGTTGCACATCGTGTTCACAATGCTTTACAGAAAAATCCCCTACAAGCTACACGGAAGGCTGTATGGATCGTAAAGAATCATGGCAATAGTATGAACAGTACATCGTTCGAAAAACTGCCTAGTTTAACCCAGAGCATTACTTGGGGGAGCGCTGGTGGCGAAATGCCGCCGGCGTTTTTTTGTTTTATCAGCCTCATGTTTGCGGTTTTTTCCCGTCATTCCTTCATCGGTCGCCCTGCAGTGCCGCCGGCCCTTGGCTCAGGCGAGCGCGAGCTGCGAGAGACCCTGGGACATCGAAATGCGCGCTTCAGCTTCCGGTGCAAGCAGCAAAAAAGGGAGCCACGAATGGCTCCCACAATACTCGATAGATTTTTCTTAGCTAGCTTTGCGTCGTCCACTCTCACTCTCAGTGTGGTATTCGTCCGCCAGCTTCCAATCGTCGACTTGCTTTTGGGCGTCCTCTTTCGCGATGCCATACCGTTCCTGGATTCTGCCGATCAATTGATCGCGCCTACCAGCAATCACGTCGAGGTCATCGTCCGTCAGTTTGCCCCAACGCTCCTTAATGGAGCCTTTGATTTGCTTCCACTTGCCCTGCAATTGTTCCGAGTTCATTGCTTGTCCTCCTGAGGAAAATGCGATCCAATTTCCCACTCACTCTAGGAGGATCGTCGCGGCTTTTCGATCAGGCGGAGATGGTATCTCTCCACAAGAGTTCATGCATAAAATATTTTGCCAACTCTCGATACTGGCAAGACAAATGAGGACGATGCACCCTTCGATTCTTCGGTTGCTTGGACATATTCTTTTTCGTTTCGCTGCTCGCAGGACAGATATTTCCTAGAGTCCATCCCGTATGGCGATTTTCCACTTCTGTATGACGATTTTCTCCGCTCTGGAGGGTAGCTTCCGCCACTCTTTCCGCGTAAGCCATTGAATCTTGGCAAAATTCGCTTTTCCCGCCGGGGTTTGGCAAGGGGGTTGCACCTTCCAAAGCAGCCACAACGTTTAGCCAAGAAGGCCATGAGGAGACTTATGAATAAAAAGAGAACCTTACGCATCAAGCAGTCCCTGATGTTGGTGACTCTGGCAACTCTGTTCTGGTTCGGCCTACCAGCGAGTGCGCAAACTTCGGTGCCGCAGGAGCAGGACCAGACCAAGGACACCACACGTGCGCAGCTAGCTGGGTTTGACAGCTTCCTCGACAGCCACCCCGAAATTGCCGAGCAACTGCGTAAAGATCCGTCACTGGTGAAGAGTGACGAATTCCGCGACAAGCACCCCGCGCTACAGGAATTTTTTGAGCAGCATCCTGGAATTCGCGAGGAGCTAGCGGAAAACCCAAACGCCTTCATGCGGCAGGAACAACGCTTCGACCGGCGTGAGGACGGCCGCGATCACGACACCACGCGTGCACAGTTGGCTGGCTTTGATCGGTTCCTCGACAGTCATCCCGAAATCGCCGAGCAACTGCGCAAAGACCCGTCGCTGGTGAAGAACGACGAGTTCCGCAAGAATCATCCCGCATTGCAGGAATTCTTGCAGCAGCATCCTGAAGTGCGCGAGGAGCTAACGGAAAATCCCAACGCCTTCATGCGGCAGGAACAGCGTTTTGACCGGCATGAAGACGGTCGCGACCGTGACCGGGACGGCGACACCTCACGCGCGCAGTTAGCTGGCTTTGACCGGTTCTTAGATAGTCATCCCGAAATCGCCGAAAAACTGCGCAAGGATCCATCCCTTGTGAAGAGCGACGATTTTCGCAAGGACAATCCCGCGCTACAGGAGTTCTTGCAACAGCATCCTGGAATTCGGGAAGAGCTCACCGAAAACCCCAACGCCTTCATGCGGAAGGAACAGCGCTTCGACCGGATTGACGACCTCCACATGAAGCCAACAAAGCCGATGCAAAAGCAGCCGGTGCCGCCGCAGCCAACCGTACCGCAGCAGCCGCCAACGGTGCCGCAGCCGCCGATGCAATAGCGCCAGGATCGATGGGCGCACGAATTGGAGGCCGGGCAGCCGGCCTCCAACCCGCTGTCAGTTCGTGCATGTGGTTGTTTGCTGTCGACGTTTTTGAAACGGAGGCACTATGAAGATCACCACCACTTCAGCAATCTTTATGCTCGTCCTCGCTCTAGCAATGCCACCCGCGGCGGCAGCCAAGAAGAAGAAGCAGCCCGACAGGGGCATGATCGAGAGCATGGAGGCGGTAGCATGCGGCGCCAAGCAGAGAGGCATTACCGGCTTGGGCAGCGTGTTCGGATCGGTAGGCATTGAGCATGTCAGTTCCGATGAAAAGCTATGTCCGCAGTATCTCATTCGAACTGATGAGATGGAGTATCAAATCCGCCCCCTCGACAAAAAGCATCCGGTAGTTTTGCCGGTCGGCCATGAAGGTGAACTCAAGATTAAGAAGGACAAAATGCAACTCAAAGTGCCGGACGGAGATCGAAAAACGCGAGAATATCAGGTTGTAGCAGCCAAACCTCTGCATTCGGAGGGAAAGGTGGAAGCTTCCGGGGATGACAAATCCGGGGATGACAAAGATGACAAAAAAGATGACAAACCGAATAAGGCTCAGCACAAGCTGGCGGACAGGGCTCCAGACTAGCCCGCCGATCCGCCAGTGTGACATTGTTCGCGCAGGAGCGGGTGGCCCAGGCTATTGGTCTCACTGGCCAACTGAGACATGGGGTATCTTGTTTTTCTGTAACTGGAAGAAGAGACAATTACGACAAAAGTAGCCACTCTTCAAAAACAAACGGAATGCCTTGAAGAAAACGTCGGATGTGCCGGACATACCGGCCCTTCCAAAGGAGAAAACAAAATGAGAACACTACGCATCATCACCACCGCCCTTCTACTGCTGGCGGCTGCCTCGATATACGTACAGGCGGAGGATCGGCCCATTGTGAGGGCAACGGTTCCCTTCGATTTCACGGTCGGGAACAAGACCCTGCCCGCCGGCACTTACACCGTGTCCGTTGTGCGTCCTTACGACGTACTGAAGCTGCAAGACGTGGACGGCCGCAACGCGGCACTTGTCAATTCCGACCACTCGATAATGTTGGACGGATCGCAGGACTCGAGCTTGGTGTTCCAGCGGGTCGGTAATTACTATTTTCTGACCCAGGTGTGGCAGTCCGGAAACGAAACTGGTCATGAATTGCGGAGGGGCGACCTCATCCGCGAGTTGTCTGGGGCAGAGAACAGTACCGAGTCCACAACCGTTCTAGTCGGAAGCGACTCCCGTTAAGACGTCATAACTGGAAGTCCCGTCCTGCCGTGGTTTTTCTTGCGGTAGGACGGGACTTGAGCGAGAAGGCTTCTGGAGCGGGTGGCCCATGCAAGCCCTCCTTTTGGCTTGAGTGGAGTGGGTGAGACAACCGCGCCGATCTCTCAGAGCCTACTGATGAAATGGAGTGCTCTGACCAAAAATACAGTACACACTGTATTGGGTCTTGCGGACAAAGGCGATATGTTTCCTGTCTGGGCTTGAGACCGCGTCTGTTAGATGGGGGAACGCCATGATGTCGCGTTGCGCAAATCCGAACTGCTGCCGGCCTCTTGTTTCGTCAGAGGGGCGTTTGTTTCAGTTTGAGATCGTCGCGATTTCCGTATCTGTTGACGATGACGACAAGAAAGACTTTGACGAAATCCCAAATCGCCAAACAACCCACTTTTGGCTCTGTGGTCTGTGCTCGGCGGCCATGACACTTGCTCTAGAGCCCGTGGAAGGACTTCAACTGATCCCGCTGGAGCACACGATTGCGCAATCGATGGGTCATCCCCAGCGGGAAGGGTTTCGTGAGTCGCTGGGTGAGCTTCAGCAGGGTTGAATAGTGTTGCCACATCTTTATCGATCCCGAGATGCTATAGGTGACCAACAGAAACGGCAGAAATCGATTGAATCAATTTCATCATGAAGCAGATCCGGGCAGCAGTGGCTAAAGCAGCCGTCATTCTTGGAGGCAGCATATGGCCGTTCGCATACTCGTAGCAGATGACCACGAAGTAGTACGGAGAGGTTTGTGTACCCTTCTTCAGTCCCAACCGGAATGGGAGGTGTGTGGCGAAGCTGGGGATGGTCGTGAAGCCGTGGCGAAAGCACAAAGCCTGAAGCCTGAAATCGTCATTGTGGATATTGGGATGCCCACTTTGAACGGTCTCGAAGCCACGCGCCAGATACTGAAAACCAATTCGCGAATCAAGGTACTCGTCCTGACGTTGCACGACTCGGATCAGGTTGTGCGCGACGTACTCAACGCGGGCGCACGCGGATTTTTGTTGAAGTCCGACGCGGTGCGTGATTTGGTCGCTGCCGTGGAAGCATTGCGGCAGGACAAAACATACTTTACCTCCAAGGTCGCATCGATCGTGCTGGAAGGTTATCTAAGAAACGATACTGGCGCCGTTCCAACTCCTCCGACTCGTAACCGGCTCACGCCGCGAGAGCGCGAGATCGTGCAACTGCTGGCAGAAGGTAAGAGCACGAAAGAGGTGGCTGTGACACTTGACTTGAGTGTCAAGACGGCGGAAACCCATCGTTCCAATATCATGCGTAAACTTGGGCTCCACTCGGTCAGTGATCTCGTGCTGTACGCTGTCCGCAACAACATTGTGCAAGTAGCTTAGCTTTCGTAGGAAAAGACCGGGCCCATGACCTTCGGCTGATCTCCTATATCCCATGAGCTAGCGCTTCTTGTGAGCTGCTCGAACAGTACTGAATGATTCGGAACTGACAGCCACCTCAGGTGTCACGCAAAGGCGGGAGGCAGGCGCCGAACGGCAACTAGTGGCTAGCACCTGCCCGGGAGGATGGGCATTTGAGTGATAACTTCTTTAGGAGTTGATAACTTCCTGGAGAAACTAAGTTAGAGCAGCGTTCTGCTACCAACAATCCCGCCAAACCTGTAGTTGGTTCAGAGAACTGTCTGTAGATACTGCGAATCATCACTCACTCTACTCACTCTTCACTTTTCGCAAGCGATCAAACAACATCCCCGGCCAGTTACGACACTTCTCGGACCCCACAAGGCATAAGCGGCTACGGGGATTACTCGAATGGACTAGGGGGTGGACCCGATAGACCCGTCGATCAGATAACTCCATGCTGACTACTGGAACAATGAACAGCTTGCCAAAAGGAGCACATCGTGAATATCGACGACAATTCGAGCGCTCAGCGCGTTTCCGATATCGAGCTTGTAAAAAAGGCCCAACAAGGAGATGCGGATGCATTTGCCGCTCTATATTGTGCACACAAATGTAAGATCTATGCCCTCTGTTTGCGTATGACTGGCAATGTGACGGAGGCCGAAGATTTGACCCAGGACGCATTCCTGCAAGCGTTCCGCAGACTATCTGCATTCCGCGGCGATGCTGCACTCTCCACCTGGCTCTATCGAGTCGCAGTCAATACGACGCTGATGCACTTCCGTAAGAATGGCCGGCGACCAGTTTCGCTCGGTCAGCCCAGTAACCAAGATCCTCATACAGCCAACCGCGAATGCGGAGGCCCCGATGCAGAGCTTTCTGGTTCCGTCGACCGCATAGCGCTGGCGCGCGCTCTACAGGAACTTCCCACAGGTTACCGGAGCATATTTCTCATGCACGAAGTCAGGGGATACGACCACAAGGAGATCGCTCGTCTTCGATCTTGCACGATTGGGAATTCCAAGTCCCAGTTGCACAAAGCAAAAATGAAGATGCGGGAATTGCTCGGCTATGGAGAGGCCGAGGGCCTTCCTCAAACTAAAACACTACAGCCCGCTCAGTAGGGCACGTTTGTGCCCCATCTACAGTATCCACGTTATGGAGTTCGCTGAGTTTCCTGCAATATGCTGATCTCGGTCGCAAACACTACAGCTTGCGGAAATGAGGATCTTTTATGAAGTTACTCGTAAAACTGTTAGGCCTTGGTCTCTTGGTCTCGGTTATGTCTGCCGCAATGTATGCGGAAGACGCCGATGACAAGAACCAGTCGCCTGAAGTAAAGAGAGTCGGTTCCGCCGCTACGGTTCTGGATGAAATTATGGGGACTCCGGACAAAGGAATTCCGAAGGAGATCCTGGAGTCCGCCAAGTGTGTGGCGGTAGTGCCTTCGATGATCAAGGGCGGCTTTATTGTCGGCGCTCGATACGGTAAGGGCGTAGCAACTTGCCGCACGAATTCGGGCTGGAGCGCCCCTGCGCCGCTAACCATCGCTGGGGGCAGCTGGGGCCTTCAGTTCGGCGGCGAAGCAGTTGATGTGGTCATGTTGGTCATGAACGATAAAGGCATGCAGAATCTGTTGGCCAGCAAGTTCAAACTCGGCGCTGAAGGGTCGGTTGCGGCCGGTCCAGTTGGGCGTCAGGCGGAGGCCAACACCGACTGGAAGATGCGCGCCGAAGTATTGACCTATTCCCGTGCGCGGGGCGTGTTCGCTGGTCTTGAACTGAACGGCGCGGTGATCAAGCAAGATGACGATGACACCCGTGTTCTCTATGGCAAAGCGGTTCCGTTCAAGAGCATCCTGGCTGGAAACGTGCCTGCCCCAGCAGGAACATACCGGTTCGTAGCAACTGTGAGCAAATACGCCAACGAGGCCAAAGCGGAGCAGGGATCGACCGATACACCCTCGAAGGTTACTCCTCCTACACCCCCGCCTGGACATTGAGACGGGTAACTAGCTAGGAGACAACTAACTAGCTAACCGAATGCGGCGGGGGCGAGTCGGGTCGCCGGGGGGGGATGAGTCGGGTCGCCCCCCGCCGCGGATATGCTGGGTGACGGGACAAACTGAAGCATAAATATACTGAAGCATAAATATAAAGAAGAGCTGCTTGCCGAAAGCGCAGAAGTATGGGGCGCTGGACTGACGGAGTTCCTTTGATGGGTGTTTAAAGAACGGCCCTGGGCGCATTGCGTTGCTACGATCACGGCGTCAGACATCCGGCGCACGGACTCAAAGCGTCTCTTCTCGATCGCTATGCCCCACAAGGCCGATATTCAGAAGATCTAAGGATGATATGGAGAAGATCGATATGGAGAAGATCAAGGATATGGAGAAGATCAAGAAGGAAATTCGCGCGACGGACTTTAGGTTGATCGTGGACGCGCGCTCCGGCCAAGGCACGCGCATCGAAAGAGAAGCCAAAGTTCAAGAACGTCAAGGTCGGGAAGGAGGATACCTGAGAAGACTGCTTATCTGGTTTTTTGCTCTGTTCTATAGGGCAATCGCGCGACTCGAACACATCGATGGAGCCGGAGGTGATGACGCGTTTCGCACTGGCTAACGAGACAAACAAATCCTCTCCCCCATGGTGCGTCCTGAAACCCCTCGACGCGAGAACAGCTACGTGTGCGATATGCATCGCTACAGCTCTTCGCAAGCGGAGGTAGGCGGTAGACCCGATATCTCGGCGCCCAGTCGCGGGAGTAGCGTTGGTTCAGTTCTCCGGGGAACGGAGAGTGGGGCAAGGTTTTCGTCGTTTCCCTTGTCTTGGGCCTTAGCCGGAGCGGAACGGCGTCAGGCGGGTCACGCACTGCGTTCCTCAGAACTTTACTTTCGTAGGTCTCATAACAGACTCCTGGCTATCTGGGGAGTCTCTGATGAATTCATGTCATCGGAGGCTGCTGTAGGCGGGGAACCGATTCCCTACGAGATCGCGGGATCCACGGGCTCACTCCCCACCCTCGCCGACGAAGCATCGGGAGCTACAGGCTCCGAGTTGAAGGCTTGGACGATGTTATTGCGTACGGCATATAACACCAACTCGCTCACCGAGTGCAGGCCGAGCTTGCTCATGATATTGCTACGATGAGTTTCTGCAGTTTTCACGCTTAGTTCCAGAACCGAAGCTACTTCCTTGGTGCTCTTTCCCTCGGCCAGGAGTTGGACGACCTGGCGTTCACGCCGGGTCAGCACATCCTTTTCTGGCGAGCGCTGATTGCCTCTAGAGTCTATGCCAAGAACTGACTGTTTCAATTTACGACTAAAGAATGTGGAATTTCGTTGTAGTGCTTCCACCGCCGTGACCAACTCGCGAGCGGCATCAGATTTCAAGATCACTCCTTTGGCGCCGATCTGCACTACCGCTTTGGCCACCTGCTCGGTCTCATAGATGGTCAGGAAGAGGATTCTCGTTTTCGGATTGCTGCGCAATATCTGCTGGGCGGCATCCAGCCCATTCAGGTTGGGCATCCCGATATCGAGAGCAACCAGGTCAGGTTTCAGTTCTTCGGCTTTGTGTACCGCCTCCCACCCATCCACGGCTTCACCGCAGACCTCCCATCCTGTGTGCGCCTCTAGCATGGAGCGTAAGCCCTTGCGCACAATCTCATGGTCATCGGCGATCAAAATACGAAAATTCGGCATCTCGGCACCCCACGTGAGATCAAAGAGCACAAGGCCCAGGGCTGCAAGTCGTGCAAGCCCGGAGTTTAGCAGACATCCAGATTCTTGGATTTTTGGGCAATGTCAAAGCTATATTCGCGGTGCCACCTCAAGTAAATACAGGAAATACCTTAGTTCCATAGATTTTAGGGCATGGTGGAAAGTCGATACGCAATCTACTGTATTCACCACTTCGCACCAAATCACTATGATTTATTTGCTTGCGGCTAACCGCTGTCCCCAGCGGCACGGCAAGGGCGCCTTGGCGAAGCTTCTGGCGCAACCCCCGTCCGTCTTCGGGCATTGACACGCGCAACGCGAATGTCAGGAAGTTAGTTGTGGGGGGTCGAATGCGCGTACTGATCGTGGATGATCACGAAGTCATACGAAAGGGCGTACGATCTCTCCTCGCCCAATCCCATTTCGATGTTTGCGGAGAAGGGGTCGACGGTGAGGATGCGATAGAAAAGGCCAAACAGTTAAAGCCCGACGTCATCGTGATGGACGTCACCATGCCAAAACTGAATGGTTTGGAAGCCACCCGCCAAGTGCTCGAGATTCTTCCGGACGCTGAGGTGCTTATCCTCAGTCAGCATGAATCGCCCGAGATGGTGCGAGAGGCTTTCAACGCCGGCGCGCGAGGGTATGTCGTGAAGTCCTCCATCGCCAAGGATTTGTTGGCCGCGCTGGAGAAGGTTAGCCGGCATGAGCCGTTCTTTCATTGGGCGATTGCGGGCCCCATGGATCGACCAGCTTGACGCTGAACCGACTCTGATCAAGCCTTCCCTCCCGACAAGTATTTGTCTTTACGAAGTCCTCTATTGCTTGCTGTGAGTTCGGGGCGGGAAAAAAGCTCACGTGCCGACCGCCAAGGAGTTGGAGTCGGTGGGTGCAGACGCTCTTTGCTCGTCCAAGGTCGCTATCAGCTCCGAAATTAGGGCCATCAGCCGCTTTGGATTTTGCTCAAGGGAAACGGCTTTGCAGAGTTCGCGCCAATCCTGTCGTTTTTCCGTACCCATGACCTGCCTCCTTGGAGAACGCACGTCTAGCTGCAAGAGCACAGGGCTAAGCACCCTGGTCTACCGAAAGCTGCTCACGCAACAGGGTGAGGCAACTGGAATTCCAAATTCGCCGGTGGAAATTAAGGCATTGTGGCAACACGAGTTAGCTGGTTTCTCCGCAATCTGGAATTTTGTTTTGCTCGGCAATGCTGGTAATTTTGGCTGTCTAAGGTCCTTAAAACCAGAGCTGTGAGCGATGGTCCCTGAACCGGTCGCGTTGCGGTGGGGCGATCGGCGCGACTTCGTACTATGCCAGATCTTCCCACCCTCAGAAATAAGGTAGAACAACCAGATCTGTAAGCAAAAGAGCTCATACAGGGTTTCCTGTATGGACAGGTTGCTTGCTCGCTCATGAAGATGATTTCTCTGGCCATAATGGAATGGCGTAAGATTCTGCCGGGAGGTCGAAAAGTGGCCGCAATTCCCAACTCCAGAGAAAAACGCGGTATCCACCTGCAACCAAAGGGTCCGACCCTCGAAAACGGACTGGCGTTTCCTCAGACCGAACAGCAACTCAGGTTACTAGTGGACTCGGTACAGGACTATGCAATTTTCATGTTGGACCCCGAGGGCCACATTGCCAGTTGGAATAGCGGAGCGGAACGCATCAAGGGATATCGGAGTTCCGAGATTTTGGGGAAACACTTCTCATGTTTTTATCCCGAAGAAGATTTGCGAAATGGGAAGCCACAGTGGGAATTGGAAGTGGCGGCGAAGGAAGGACAGATCGTAGACGAAGGCTGGCGCCTACGCAAGGATGGTTCGAGATTCTGGGCCCATGTGACTATCACAGCGGTTCGAGATGATGCAGGCAAGTTGATCGGATTTGGAAAAGTCACACGAGATGCCACAGAAAGAATGCAGGTAGAAAAGGCGTTGCAAAAGGAAGTTGCTGAAAGACGGGAAATCGAGCGGCGACTGTCCGATTCAGAGCAATCACTCCGGCGCTTATCCTTGCACTTGCTGCGCACCCAAGACGAGGAGCGGAGACGTATTGGCAGAGACCTGCACGACAGTCTGGGACAATACCTTGCGGTGCTGAAGATGAAGTTGGATTCTCTGACCACTGCCGGACAAAAACAGGATGAATACGGGCAGCAGATCGCGGAATGCATTCGCCTCACGGACGATTCGATCAAGGAAGTTCGGACCATCTCGTATCTCTTATATCCTCCGATGCTGGAAGAGCTGGGTTTGAAATCAGCAGTACCGTGGTATCTGGATGGGTTCTCAGCGCGCAGCGGGATCCAGACCAGTTTCGAGGTGGAGGGTGACTTTGGCCGCCTCTCTCGCGACGCGGAGTTGGCATTGTTCCGCATCCTTCAGGAAAGCTTGACCAACGTTCACCGGCATTCTGGGAGCCAGACGGCACACATCCGGTTGATGGTGAAGGAAGGGATGGGCATCTTGGAAGTCCACGATAGCGGAAAAGGAATTGCGGTAGGACTTCTAGAAGAATTGAGCAGAGAGGGTGTAGGAGCCCTCGGAGTCGGACTGCGAAGCATGAATGAACGCATGCGGCAACTGGGAGGCAGGCTCGAACTAGTCTCGACGGAGCAGGGCACTACTGTGAGTGGAATCGTTCCCACTGCCGAATCTTCCTCAGGCGCTACCTAGACACGCTTGTAACGACAAAAACCAACGACTTACTGGCACATCCGAAGCGCTGGCAGGTTTGCCCTTCTTAGCGCGCCGCCGCCGATATGCTGGAAAGGATGCGCGGAGAGTAGCCCAGTTCAGTCCCTCTTTCCGGAAACACGCCTCCGCTACGTAGAGAGTCGCGATCTACCGATCACGGGTACGATCTCCTCTGGTTGGCCATAACCGCGCTCGTGTGCCGGAGTTGGAATCGCATACCGCTTCAACTCGCTCCAATTCCATCGGCTGGGAATATGGGGGCTGCCGCAGGAACAATACAACATCCATTCATCTGCAAGGCCTTCCACCAGCGGCATCAAGAACGACCCGTTACGATACGGGCTGCCGCTAAGCAGATATCGCGTACGGCATTTGGGGCACTCGACGCAGTGGCGAACACGGGGAGCCATGGCACAAGCCAGATACGATAGATTTGCTAACTAACTATCCATAACGAAATTGACGCTGGCAGAATGGACGCTCGCGGACATGAATCCCGTGAATTGGACGTTTGCGGACGTGGTTCCTTTTCTCCGTGATGAGCTATGGATTGCAGTCCGAAAACGTCTAGAACGTTGGGAAGAGTGGGCTATGATTTGGGTGGAAAAGATCAAGAATTTCAGAATGAAGAAATGAATCTCGATTTACAGGTATGTTCGAGGGCTAGGCTGACGCGCGACCCCCGCTTCGATGGCAAATTCTTTATTGGCGTCGTCGGAAGTGGTGTTTATTGCCGCTCGATTTGTCCTGCACCTACCGCGAAAGAAAAGAACGTTCGTTATTTTCCAAGTGCGGCCGCCGCGGCGGAAGCTGGCTTTCGCCCCTGCTTGCGGTGCCGTCCGGAGAGTTCACCCGGAACGCCGGCATGGCTGGGAACCTCAAACACAGTCTCACGAGCGTTGCGTTTGATCGGCGAGAGTGGACTGGAGGACGGAGGCGTAGAGGTTCTAGCCGAGCGATTGGGAGTTGGATCGCGGCACCTGCGGCGCTTGTTTTTGAAACATCTGGGCGCGACTCCGATGGCAGTGGCTCAGACGCGCCGTCTGCACTTCGCGAAGAAGCTGATCGACGAAACGAAGCTGCCAATGCATCAGGTTGCGCTGGCCTCGGGATTCGGTTGTGTTCGACGATTCAACGCGGGTATCCGCGCGGTCTATCACCGAACACCCACTCAAATTCGGAAGCTGGCGCGGCAGACGAAGATCCAAACTGATAATCATTACGTCTTCCGCCTGCATTTCCGGCCACCATACCACTGGCAGGGCATATTGGACTTTCTGGCTGCGCGAGCTACCCCGGGCGTTGAGGTTGTGGAAGGTGGCAGCTATCGACGGACTATTTCTTTGCATGGCCACGACGGCTATTTCGAAGTTTCCCTCGCTGAAGGGCGCGATGCACTGCTTCTGCGGATTGCTTTCGGCGATCCCCAGTCGTTGTTCATGATTGTGGAACGTGTCCGCGCGATGTTCGATCTGAACGCGGATTGGTCGGCCATCGTGCAAAATCTCAGAAGCGATCCCATCTTACGTGCGAGGGTGCAAGACGATCCCGGGATTCGAGTGCCAGGCTGCTGGGACGGCTTCGAACTTGCCGTGCGCGCAATTCTCGGCCAACAGATCACCGTGAAAGGTGCAACGGCCATGGCTGGCCGTATGGCGAGTAGTTTCGGAAGACCTTTTTGCGGGGCAGCGGGCCTCACGCATATTTTTCCTGTGCCTGAGGTTCTCGCCAACGCACCGCTCGGCGAAATTGGCCTGACCGGGGCGCGAGTCGAAACCATACGGGCTCTGGCTCGTGCAGTTTGCAGTGGAAGGATCAACTTTGGGGCAGGCACCGACTCCGAGTCGTTTCTGGCTCGGCTCTGTGAAATCTCCGGCATTGGGAAGTGGACCGCGCAATACGTGGCTATGCGGGCGCTAGGGGAGCCCGATGCCTTTCCCTCCAGCGATCTCGGGCTCTTGCGCGCGATGGTCCTTGGGAACTCTGGAGATTTGGAGCTACGCGCCGAAGCCTGGAGGCCTTGGCGCGCATATGCTGCTATGTATCTCTGGAGTATCTGCGGCCGTCCAAATCGTGAAAATCGGACTGCCCCTACTAAGAATCAAAGTAAGACTCAAAAAGTGGCAGCAGCAATCACCGTGCCTTATCGACCCTTTTCAATAGTCGTGTAGCGGTGGGCGGCCGCCGAGGATCGCGTCGAGCTAGTCAACTATTTCTTGCTAACCTCGGCGAGGACTGTGGTCGCCGCTTGTTGTAGCAACGGCGTCAGCACATCTTCACCGTCGGTTTTCGCCTTGCCCTGCAGAGAGTTTTGCACCACAGGCGTCGTCTTTCCGCTAGCGACAAGTTGGTATTGCACGGTCACATCGTCTTTCGATTTGATTTGCCCGTTAAATCCAGCCAGCTGGCTCAGGGCTTGTTGCTGGGCCAACTGCGAAGCAGCCATGCCAGCCGCTTGCGCTGCCACCATGGTACCCATGCTATGAGTCATTGCCCCCATAGGCGTCATACTGGCGGCCATGGTGCCGATCTTCATGAATTTTCCAAAACCGGTGCTTTGGGCATGCTTGACGTCCACACCGGAGTACAGAATATAGTCGCATTGTTTTTGCTGGGCTTCCGCCTGAACCTGCATGGCAATGTGAGAATCGAGTGCTGCGATTTCCACGGCCGGCCCACTCATTATCGCGACGACCGCATTGCGAATCGGTGTGCTGTAGTCCGCTCCGGCGTTGCTGCCTTGACCGAGCTGTGCGTCGGGCGGCGCCACACCAATGCGGATTTTACCCGGCGCTTTCGGTCCCAACACCTGAGGAGTCGTGACTGCAGTGTTGGCTATTTGAGCATTACCCATGCCTGGTTGACCCATCATCGTGCCGTTGGGAATGGATCCTGCAGGTCCCGCCGTTTGCATATGCGTGGGATTCAACATCTGTGCGAAGATGGATCGTTTTTGAGTGTTATTCTGCGCTGGCGGCTGTACAGGAGGTGCGGAGGCTGTGGTTGGCTGAGCCGCTTGCGAAGCTGGAGCGCTGTTCAGTTCGGCTACCGACTTCACCTCACGGAATCCCGAGGGAATCTCGAACAGTTGTTTGTCTTCGGCCTGTTTAGAGACATCGGAGGCTTGTGCAACTATTTGGATGGTCGAGCCATCTGGATTGTGCAGTGACACGGTCTCCGTGAGGGGATACCCTGGTTTGCCGCTGCCGGTCCGGCGTTGAATTACAGGATCACTGCAGCCTTGACTTTGCGGTACTGGCCGAAGGGACGGTTCGCAAGCGGATGCCTGTTCTTTGGAAATATCCGCGTACCAGCCGTCCAGGTCAAAGCTTTGATTGACATGCGAACAGGCATTCTTTGATGACTGTACCGTGATCTTCGTTTTAAGATGTCGTGCAGGATAGCCAAACATGGTCTTGTGTTCGCCGGTATCGGTGACCGTGCTGGTTTCGGTTATATAAGCAGCGGAATCGGCTGCTGGCGTAGCGCTGGCAGTCGCAGGAGTCTTCACTGCCGCGTCGCTCTGCGGATCGTTAATGATCAAGTACGCTTGCGTTCGCTCATTGATGGTGATCGTTCGCTTGAGATCGCACTGGCGCAGCGTGATCGTGCTACCGGCGGCAGTCTGAGTGACGACGCGCTCACGCGGTCCTTGGATGGAAGTTTCGGTACTGGAAACAGAGTTTCCTCCCACCGTGATGTTTTTCTTGATGTGAATATCCTCTGCCTGCGCCGAAAAGGTAAAAGCGAGCATGACAGCAATCCAATAGAACTGATGCGATAGACGGTTCGACATGATCCACTCCTGGGATGACATTTGGGGCGACACTCAGCAGGTGTCGGGGCCACGGCACTTTCGCAAAATCTCTAACTCAAATCTGGCCGTGATCGCCTGCGGACTTCCCTCTGCTTGGTAACGCGAAAAAGAAGCCCGGAGTACCTCACAAAATTTAGAGTTTCTGCCGTTTTGGCCCACAGGATCTCGCTATTGATCGGTTTCAGGAAAAAACATCCGTGGTGTTTTGGGGGGACTAAAGCAGGTTAAGTAGCTTGTTTTCAATGTATTGACTTAACTTGGCTGGCCAAAAAACTGGGCTCGGCACTAGCCTGGTTGCCACCAGAAACCCTGCCGAGCCCAAGGATGTACCATCGAACACGCAAAATCCGCCCGATGTCTACAGGGTGACGGCCGCAGTAAGGGCAGTAATTGTGCCGTTTGCGGGGACCTTCCTGACGTCAAGCGGAGAGAGGCTGCTAGTACGCGTTGGAAGCCCAGTTGTGCCTGTGCTACCGAAAACCGAGTAACTGGTGGTCATATTATCGGTGGCTTGGCTTGTCAGGCCCCAGGAATAGGGTATCGACAGCTTGCACGTCCTTGTGGTCCCCGTTCCGGTGGCGGCCACTGTGTTCGACTCGCCGAGGATACGCGGGCTGGTAGTGCCATCAATCACCGACACTTCCTGCGCGCATGTGATGTTGGTGAGGCCGGCGGTCTTGAGGGTGATTGTCAGGGTTACGGTTATTGTCCCTCCAAACGTCACTGGCGCAGCAGCATCGGGACTATCTTCCGCGGCTAAAGGGACGGGGCGAAACGCACCGGTGTGAGGATCCAAATATCCCAGGATGCCGGACTTAGCCGGACCATCCGCCGTTTGGCCCCAAACCGCCGGCGCAATCATGACGCAGCACATGCAAATTAACAACAGCTTTGTAGTTCTCATTTGGTCTCTCCTTGAGGAATTTGTAAACTCGGTTGTACTCGTTGGCGTCTTAACTGCGCGATAGGATACCGGTTGGGGGGCATGTTCCCAGTGTTTCCGGCACAGTTGCTTTCATACACTCTCTAAACGCGAAAAACCGCGCTCGATGTGATCACCCTTTTTTGGAAAAAAACGCTAACGTCGACGACCAAACTCCGCTGATCAAATTCGCAGCCATTCTTCGCGTTGGTAGAGGTAGGCCGTGATAGGCAGCAAAATTGGGACAGCCGAAACGCAAATGTTGCGGTTTTAGCGAGGCCTTCAGCCTGGACTAAAAAGCGAGCCACCTGGCCGAGCATCTTTAGAGGCAGACAAGCAGTGAAGGCCAGTCGATTCTGTTGAACTGGAGGACGGGCAATGAAGCGATGCTGGAGATTTTTGCTAATCGGATCATCGGTCTTAGCCCTCAAAGGAGCCCACTAATGAACATCCGTCTCGTAGCCGTAGCGATCGCGTTGGTCTTTTCGGCAATGCTACTTGGAACCGGTGTTTATCAGAACGTCGTGGACGCGCCGAATTACATGGGTGCTCCGACTTCTTTGGAACATGCCCGTGGGTTCTATCATGCGACGAACCCAGGAAACTTTTTCAGAGCGCTAGTGCCTGCCACGCAACTTTTCCTCCTGTTTGCGATAGTGTGCAACTGGAAGCCGGCTCCTGACACACGATGGAAGCTGGTTGGAGGGCTGGGCTGTCTGATCTTAACCGACATGATCACATTCCGATTTCACTATCCCCGGAACGACATCCTATTTATCGCTCCGCTGACGCAACCGCCGGAATATTACGATCGGGTGGTTAGAGAATGGGCAATGGGAAACTATGCCCGTGTCACCTTGATTTTGATCGCGGTGGTTTTGGTGATGGTGTCGATGATCCGTATCGCTCGCGACACCGCTCCTGGGATCAAAGGTAGAGTGTGATAGTTCGGGGGCTCCGCCATCGGGAGGAGGTGGAAGTCGCGACTGCATGGATCCTCACTTTGGCAGCGTAAATTCTCCAGTATTCGTGCCCAAATATTTGGCATCGCTCCGTTTCCACGCCACATCGGCAGTGAACGTGCTGGCGTTTTGCTCAGCATTGGCAAACTTGAGAGGCGCGGTGGACACTCTGAACACAAGAACTTGTCCGGACTGTTGCGGGCCCTCCCCCCGGAATCCACGCTGACAGTCCGGACAACGACAGGTATTAGGTCGTCCTAACTAACGCGCAGAACGCGGGCCAAAATGGTCACGGATTTGATCTTTTTTGGTGGTTTGTGGGAAGTTGGGGATACTTTTGCCAGCGATATCCTGGCGATATAAGGATTGGACACCGTCCGCTTGAGAAGCCAAGAAGCGCAGGCGCCTCGCGTTGACTTCGCCTTAGCCCCCCTATAGCATTCCAACACCGAGGGGGCGGCTTCCGGAAAGCCTCATGGGCGATTTGTCTTCGCAAACCGTTACCCAGCTATTGCAGGATGCTTCTGCGGGCAAAGAAGGCGCCGTGGACGCCCTTTTTCCCATCGTATATGCCGAACTGCGGCGTCTGGCCGCGTCCTACCTGCGCAAGGAGCGCCCGGACCACACCCTCCAGAGCACGGCCCTGGTGCACGAAGCTTATTTGCGCTTAGTGGACCAGAAGGCGAGCTGGCAAAATCGTGCGCACTTTCTAGGGATCGCGGCGCAAACCATGCGCCGAATCTTGTTGGACCATGCCAAACGCCGGGCTGCCTCCAAGAGAGGAGGCGGCGAGTACACACTTCAGGTCGATGAAGGTTTAATACAAGGGAAGGAACGCGACTTGAATCTGATTGTCCTCGACGACGCCTTATCGGAACTTGAGAAAATCGATCCAGTGCGCGGCCGTATCGTGGAAATGAGATTCTTCGGGGGCCTCTCGAACGAAGAGGCTGCAGCAGTATTGGAAGTTTCCCCGGCTACGGTTCAACGACAATGGGCGGGAGCCAGAGCCTGGCTATTCCACGCGATGAAGAAACGAGATACACCGTGATCGAGGCTCCCTGGGAAAAAGTCCGGGACTTGCTGGACAGCGCTCTCGAGTTGCCGCCAGCAGAACGATCGAAATACCTGGACGAGAACTGTACCGACCCACAGGTCAGGCGGTCAGTAGAAGCTCTGATCGAATCCTACGAACAGTCTGCAGCCTTCCTGGAGAAACCTGCAATTCGAACTTTTTCAGAATTGGACCAGTCCTGGACTGGCCGGATGCTGGGACCCTACAAACTGCTGGATGAGATTGGCGCGGGTGGCATGGGGGTCGTTTACCGGGCTACCCGGGCCGATGACGAATACCAGCAGAACGTCGCGGTCAAGATTGTGGGCGGCGTTTTTGTCTCGAAACAACTTGTAGATCACTTCCGCGCCGAACGCCAGATCCTGGCCAATCTGAATCACCCCAACGTCGCGCGCCTGCTCGATGGTGGAACCACCGCGGAGGGCTTGCCCTATCTCGTGATGGAATTTGTCGAGGGCACCCCGATTGACGAGTACTGCGACACGCACCACCTCCCCTTGTGCGAGAGGCTTGCACTATTTGTGCAGTTGTGCGGCGCGGTTCAGTATGCGCATCAGAATCTGATCATTCATCGTGATTTGAAGCCGGGAAACATTTTGGTTACGGCAGACGGAACTCCGAAGCTGCTTGATTTTGGGATAGCGAAACTTCTGCAACCGGTGGGACAACTGGCGAGCAACGAACGACCCGTAACTCTCCAACCCATGATGACGCCAGAGTATGCTAGCCCCGAACAGTTTGAGAGGCGTCCCGTCACAACCGCCAGTGATGTGTATTCCCTTGGAGTAGTCCTCTACTTGCTGCTCACCGGCCGCCGGCGTTATGTGAGGACTTCTGCGAACGCGCAAGACAATGCCCATGCCATAGCGACCGAAACGCCCATCAAACCAAGCACCGCAATTGGGCGTCCGGAAGATAGCGGCTCCCGAAACAAAGAGACAACGACCGCGACAGTTGTGATGAATCGTCGGGCCCAGTCAGTTGAGCGATTGCGGAAAGAATTGGCGGGGGACCTTGATGCCATCGTTCTCAAATCGCTGGAGAAAGAGAGCGCTCGCCGCTATGCGTCCGCGGAACAATTTGCGGAAGATATCCACCGCTATCTCGCAGGCAAGCCTGTGGAGGCGCGTCTGCCGACCGTGCGCTATCGCGCGGGAAAGTTTGTACAGAGGCATGTTGTGGCCGTCGCCGCTGCAACCGCCGTCGCTATCGCATCTGTCATTGCAGTCGGACTCATCGTCAGAGCCGAGCGCCAGGCTGAGAAACAGCGCGCCCGAGCGGAGCAGCGGTTTAACGATGTACGAAGCCTTGCCAATTCCTTAATGTTCGAGATACACGATTCCATTAGGGACCTGCCGGGTTCGACGCCAGCGCGAAAATTGCTCGTGCAGCGCGCGTTGCAATACCTAGACAGCTTGTCCCGAGAGGCCAGCGATGATCCTTCGCTCCAGCGGGAATTGGCCGCTGCATACGAAAAGCTCGGTAACGTGCAAGGAAACCCCTACTACGCGAATCTAGGCGACACTGTTGGCGCTTTGACAAGCTACCGCAAAGCCATTGCGATGCGTGAAGGGCTCTTGAAGAGTGATCCGGCCAGTGCCTCCCTTAAATGGAGTTTGCAGGGTAACTACCTGGCGATGGGTTCACTTTTGAAGACGCAGCACGATTTGCCAGGCGCTCTGGCAAGTGTGCGCAGAGCCCTGGCGATTGCCGAGAGTGTCTCGGCAGAGCGACAGGATGCCATTGCCCAAGACCGCTTGGCGGGTTCCCATTACTTTCTCGCTGAGATCCTTGCATCCACGGGGGATCTTTCAGGAGCATTGGAAGAGTATCGCAAGGCTGCCGCGATTCGAGAATCGGCGCAACCAGTCAACCCCGCCCAAGAGGGATTGTTACATACCCACTCAGCTGGTGATTACTCCGGCATCGCCCGTGTATTGATGCGACAAGGGCAACTCGGAGCTGCGATCGATGCTCAGCGAAAAGCCACCACTTTGTTAGAAGGATTATCGGTCGCGGATCCTAACAACGCCACTATTCGATCTTTCCTCGCTGATTCTTATCAATTTCTCGGCGCCGATCTTAAAGATAATGGCGACTTAAAGTCGGGCCTGCAATATCTCCACAAAGCGCAGACAATTTACCAGACGTTATCCAAGGCAGACGCGTCAAATGTATATCTTCCTTATCATCTGGGCTACACCGATATCAGTATTGGCGATGGGCTAATTAGAGGCGGAAATTTAACCGGAGGTATGCAGAGCCTGCATGAAGCGCTGGCACTGTTCCAGAGATTGGTGGAAGCCCATCCTGAAAACAGCGATGATCGCGAAGGGCTGGCAAGTGCCTACTCTACCTTAGGCGCTGCTTATCAACGAGTCGCCGGCAATCCCCATGTTCCGAAATTGACACAGTTAGAGAATTGGAGGAAGGCGCGCACTAGCTACCAAGAGAGCTTGGAAGCGCTGAAGGAGCTACAAACTCGGGGCGCACATGACACAGAAGAAGACAGGGGGCTCACGGACATAAAGCAGAAGATTGCCGCTTGCGACGAGGCGATTGCTGGACTTCGTGGTCATAGCGCGGATAATCCTCGATAGAAGTCTGTGGCCTGAAGCCTGTGAAGGAGTGACAAAAAGGACCATTAGCCCGCGCCCCAGTCGCAGTCGATCGCAACAAATCTGCCACGGTTAGAAGGTCAATGCGGATGGCTCATTGACGCTGCGCCACAATTACAATCCCGATCAGCCGTTGGTGTAGAGGCGTGGGGCTTGTCAGAATGTCACTTGCGTTACACGGCGCACTTCGACCCCAGCGGCTGACAGGCCCGCGATTGATAACGTGAAGTCGGATTCTGGGAAGTTTAGCGAAGTATTTCTGGCGGTTTCTCCGGATTATGGGCAAGTCGGAGGACGGTTCGCGTTACGCTGGAGTAAGCTGGCTCCGGCCACACGACCGTTTCCGCTTCAGGATTGTTGCCAATTCTTGGAGGGGTAGATACCGCTGAAAGCCGCGTCCGTCGCTGGTTTGAGGGTTGGTGCCGGGAGGGGGGTCGAACCCCCAAGGGCCGGAGCCCGGCGGATTTTGAGGGCATCGAAACGCTTTACGCGGGAATGCCCTGAATTGCTTCTGAGTGCGTCTGACGCGGTTTCGCCGAACGTCGAATTGACGCCAGTTTCTTTCCAGATGTGCCGAGTGCGCCCGCTTCCGGTCACAACGGCGTCACACGCAAAGAACGCTGTTCTAACTGGACACGGTAGAGGTCTGGAGATCGAGTCCACCTAGAGGACGCTTCTAGTGTGCACCGATATAGATCAGTTGGCCGTAGTAATCGGGGATTTGAACCTCCGACCCCCTGGTCCCGAACCAGATTCCAGCGCTTGTTGAAAAGCGTTGAATTTAAAGGTTTTTAACTGCTTTGTATTGAATCAGTTGTGGGCCGCCCGTGGAAACCGATTGATCTCTCTTGATCCAGAGTGCTTTCGCAGCTTCAATTTCGTCTACAGTCGGAGTGGGTCAGGCTCAACCCGATGAGGCGATTCGACAGGAAGCATGTTCTGGGTCCTTTCGTGGGCACTCAGAAAAGACTGAAGCTTCCGTCCATGCGGCCAACCAGTGAATCCGTAATCAAGTTCGCCCGGCTACAAGAACGATACTTAAGCAGCGTCCAAAATGCCTCAACAAAATCGATGGCTCGACTCACCTACACCACTGCATCGGCACTACAGAGCGTATCTCGTGGATCCCAAGCGTTAGGGTTGTCCGGGACCAAATTGCGGTTCTCATCTTGATGGAAGTTGTCAATGCCGCCCGAGTCGGCGCAGACGATAAAGTTGCATGGCGACGGCTGCTGCGGGAGCTGAGCGGGCAACACAACCCCGATCGGCATGCCTGGAAACCAGCCGCCAAAACCCCAGCTATCCCACTCGCACCAGTCGCAGCCACCACCGCAGTCTCCTCCCCAGTCACCACAATCATCCAACCCCTGCGCGGCAGCTCTTCAATGGGACATGACGAGATGTGTTGCTGTCACAAACGCGATGGCCGTAGTTGTCGTGGGCATCCATGCAGTCTTGCTCTTCTCGTGCCATAGTTGGAACATCATCGCCACGAAGAGGCCCGCTAGGTAAACTTCATCCAACCGGACCTGGGAACCTAGATTCCGCCAGTCATGAGCCAAGTGCAGGCAGAACTCCAAGAAGGAAGCTAGGAAGACTAGTCCTGCACAGATAGACATGCGCTTCTCGATAAATCCCCTCCCAGCCTAGATTCACTGACAAAGCGACGAGTCGTAAGCCATGGACTCGACTTCACTCGCTGTGCCGTAGACGAGCGCAGTCCCTGCGAACACCGCGCCTACGGGCGGTGCTACTACGCCCGAGAGCACACCGATGAGCGCATCTTGTTTCGCATGCTTTGCATCCTCCGCGCTCCAACTATTAAGGCTGCTGCACAGGTCTCCCAGTAGAGGCTTCCAGAGACTCTGCAACATGGACTGCTGGACCGCTTGGGGATCTGGTTGCGTCGGCGGCGGAGCAGGGTGCAATGTGCCCATCTGTTGCGTGTCAGGATTCCACCACGTACATTCAACCGTGGGGTCCGTCCAGCAGGTCGTGTTAGGTTCCCACGGATAATCCCCAACGATATTGCCATTGTCATCAGTGTGGAAGTTGTCAATGCCGCCCGAGTCGGCGCAGACGATAAAGTTGCATGGCGACGGCTGCTGCGGGAGCTGAGTGGGCAACACAACGCCGATCGGCATGCCTGGAAACCAGCCGCCAAAGCCCCCCCAGTTGTCCCACTCGCACCAGTCGCAGCCACCACCGCAGTCTCCTCCCCAGTCGCCACAATCATCCAACCCCTGCCGATCGATCCGATTCAGCGGTCGGTTCGTCACGTAGGAGTAGCGGTTCCAGGTCTGCGGATCAGCCGCTGCGACCGCCCGCATCCCTGCCGGGTCGGGCGACAGCCAACGCCCCTGCGACGAGCGATAATGGCGCTCGGGGAAGTGGTACGTGGTGTTGGTCATGTTGCCATCGTTCAACTGCCCGGTAAACGCCGTCGGATATCCGCCGGTAAAGGCATAAGACTCGCCGAAAGGAGCGTGGGCCGTGGTCTGCCCAGCACCACCTCCTGTGTAGCTAATGAAAGATCGTATAGTCCCGAGCCAATCCGCGAAGTAGATGCCGGTTGCCCCGCTGAGCTGACTCAGAACCGTCCCGCCAGGGAGCGGGAATTCCGAATAGGACGCTGTCTGCCCATGCGCCGACAATTTCAACTTCCCGATGTACAGGAACGAATTCTCGTAGGTGCCATTGCTCGACCATTCCACCTTATGTCCAAATGCATCGTAAACGTACGAGAACG
>Ga0210384_10000546_pt1 | contig 57118 bp, 49 predicted proteins | sample IncBWH2MmetaG_FD_160574 | JGI IMG/M metagenome (GOLD analysis project Ga0210384, IMG submission 160574) | Forest soil microbial communities from Barre Woods Harvard Forest LTER site, Petersham, Massachusetts, United States - Inc-BW-H-2-M | ecosystem: Environmental > Terrestrial > Soil >...
TCGAGAAGACCGTACGCGACGCCCTGGCTGCGCTCACGCCGCTCGTGGCGGACGTCGAAGTGATCGTCGTGGATGATGGCAGTTCAGACGGCACGGTGTCCGTCGTCGAACGTCTGGCGGCAGAAGACGGTCGCGTGCGGCTCGTTCGTCACGAGCGCAACCGAGGCTACGGCGCCGCGCTTCGGACCGGCTTCAGCGCCGCGGCGAAGGAGTTCGTGTTTTTCTCCGACGCCGACGGTCAGTTCGATCTGCGGGAGATCGACGGCTTCTTGCCGCTCGCCGCGAGCGCGCCGGCGGTGGTAGGCTTTCGCATCAAGCGTAACGATCCGCCCCACCGCCTCTTCATCGCCAAGACGTACAATCTGATCGTGCGCGCGGTATTCGGGTTGCGCGTTCGCGATATCGATTGCGCGTTCAAGCTCTTTCGGCGCGACGCCCTGGACGGCATCGGCCTCGAATCCAATGGTGCCTTCATCAGTTCCGAGCTGCTGATCAAACTGCGGCGCCGTGGCGTGCCTATCGTCGAGCGCGGCGTGCACCATTACCCGCGCACGACGGGCTATTCTAAAGGCGCGAATGCGGGCGTCATCCTGCGCACGATCCGCGACATCATCCGGCTGCGGTTGGGCATGTCGCTCGCGCCGCGGTGAGCGGACTGGCGCGCTGACATGTCGGGTCACTCCAAATGGCATAACATCCGCCTCCACAAGGGCAAGATCGACGCGCAACGCGCGCAGGTCTTCACGAAGATCAGCAAAGAGATCATCGTCGCCGCCAAATCAGGCTTGCCCGATCCGGACGCCAACTTCAAACTAAAACTCGCCGTAGCGAAGGCGCGCGAAGCGAACATGCCGATGGAGAACATCCGTCGCGCGATAGCCCGCGCCACCGGTGCCGGCAGCGGCTCGGCGTCATTCGAGGCGATCCGCTACGAAGGGTTCGGCCCGAGCGGCGTGGCGGTGATCGTGGACGCGGTGACCGATAATCGCAATCGCACGGCTTCCGAGATGCGCTACCTTTTCTCTCGCAACGGTGGAAATCTTGGCGAGAGCGGCTCCGTCGCGTGGCAGTTCGATGAGCGCGGCGTGCTGCGTTTCCCCGCCGCTGGGATCTCTGAAGACGATGTGCTCGAGTGCGCGGACGTCGCCGGCGTTCTCGATGTGAATATCGACGGCGATGAAGTGGAGATCGTGACGGAGCCGAGCTCGCTCTCATCAACTCGCGAGGAGTTGGAGCGCCGGTTGCTCGGGCCGCGCGGCGTCGCATTAGGATCGGCGGCCGTCGAGTTTCTTCCGAAGACCACGGTGGCGCTCGGCGCTGCAGAAGCACCGGACGTGCTCCGCCTTCTCGACGCGCTCGACGAACACGACGACGTGACGCGCGTCTCGTCGAACGCCGATATCCCTGACGCGCTCATGGAGCAGCTCGCGTGAGCGGCTCGGGCGACGGACCGTCTGCCGTCGGCAAGCGCAGCGCCAAACTCGCGGCGGAGAAGAGCCGCGCCCGGGGCCAGGTTCGTCGCGCGCTCGGGTGGACGTGGCAGACCTACGCGCTGTGGGGGGCACTAGGCGTTTCGCTCGTCGTTCTGCTCTGGTTCTTCATCATGCTGAACGGATTTTTTGCTCCCGCAAGCGCTTCGGTGACCGTGCCCTCTCTCGAAGGCTTAACGCTCTCGGCAGCGCAGACTGTCGCCGCGCGCGCGCATCTAGAACTGCACACGATCTCTCGGCGCTCGGATTTTCGCGCGCCGAAAGACGAGATTTTGGGTCAACTGCCCGCTGCGGGCGAGCACGTCCGCGAAGGACGCAGCATCGACATCATCGTCTCGGACGGCGTGCCGACCGTCAAGGTGCCGAGCCTCAGCGCGATGTCGCAGCGCGATGCGATTGTAGCGCTCGAGAATGCGCACTTGGTCGCGGGCGATATCACGACGCGCGAACAGTCGGACGTCACGGCGGGCATCGTCCTCGATCAAAAGCCCGACGCGTTTACCGAGTTGCCGGCTGGTTCCAAAGTGGATCTCGTCGTCGCGCGCGGACGCCCGTTGAAGTACGCGCCGAACTTCGTCGGCTACCCAGCCTCGTTCGCCGCGACCGCGGCGAAAGAAGCGGGCATCGCGCTCGACAAAGTAACGATTCTCGCCATAGCGCCGAATGCAAAGCCGAAGGGGACGATCGTCGCAGAAGATCCGCCCGCCGGTTCCCAACTTTTGCCGAATCAACGCATCTCGCTACAGGTGAGCGGCGGTGCGCCGCCCACGCCGGCGCCGTTGCCGTCGCTGCCGATCGACAATACCGCGAACGGCTCACCGCCGCCAAGCCCGCAGCCGTCTCCGTCGCCGACTGGCGCGCTGCCGCTGCCGGAGTCATCGCGCGCGATGCGCGTCTCCGTCGCGTTGCCGGCATCGTCAGCTCCGGCACGTGTGCGCGTGGTTCTATTGGACGCCAAGGGTTCGCGCACGCTCTACGATCAGGATACCACTGGGGGTTTCACGCTTTCGTTCGACGTGACCGTCACCGGAGCGGCGACGATCGAAACGTTCGTGAACGACGCGCTCGTGAACTCAACCGCGCTCTAGGGAATTCGAGGCGGGCGCCCCGAAAGCCGCCGTATGGCCGTCAATCGTGTCGGAGACCGGCGCGCGTTTCGCGTCGCGCCGTCGCTTCTTTCAGCGGATTTCGCCGAAATCCGGGCGCAGATAGAGTTGGTCGAACGTGCGGGCGCCGACTACTTGCACATCGACGTCATGGACGGCCGCTTCGTCCCCAACATCACCTGGGGGCCGAAGATCGTCAAAGACATGCGCAGGCTCTCGCCACTGCCCTTCGACGTGCACCTCATGATCGTTGAACCCGAACGGTACGTCGACGACTTCATCGCGGCCGGAGCCAACATCGTGACCGTGCATTGGGAAGCGACGGTGCACGCGCATCGCCTCGTGCAGCAGATCAAGGCGAGCGGTGCGCGCGCCGGTCTTTCGGTCAATCCGGCGACGTCGCTGTCCGTCTTGGATGAGATATTGCCGTACGTGGACCTGCTGCTCGTCATGAGCGTCAATCCGGGCTTCGGCGGTCAATCATACATCCCGACCTCCACCGCGAAGATAGCGGAGGCCCGCCGGACGATCAACACGCGCGCACTGGATGTCGAGATCGAAGTGGACGGCGGCGTGCATCTCGACAATGTCGCCGATGTCGCCCGCGCAGGCGCCGACACGGTGGTCATGGGCGCCGGCATCTACGGCACGAAAGATCCGGCCGCCACGATCAGGCGCGTCCGCGAATTGTGCGCGCGCTGACCGCGCCGCAACTCACTGAAGACGCGCTCATCGCCTCCTTGCGGGATGCGCTTGGACGGCCGCCGCGCGCGCTGCGCGTCGGGATAGGCGACGACGCGGCGGTCTGGAAAACACCGGGCTCGCACCTTACCGTCCTGACCACCGACATGTTGGTGGACGGCGTGCACTTCCGTTCGCATGCGACATCGCCTGAGGATCTCGGAGTGAAATCGCTGGCGGTGAATCTTTCCGACATCGCCGCGATGGGAGCACGGCCGGCCGTCGCTGTGATCGCGCTCGGAATCACTGAGGAAGTCGACGCTGACTGGCTGCGGCGACTATATCGTGGCATGGCCTCACTTGCGAATTCGTCGCAGTGCGCGATCGCGGGTGGTGACGTGGTCCGCGCGCCGGTGCTGACGATCGGCGTCACCATAGCCGGGCACGTCCGTCCGAGCCGCCTTCGCGTTCGCTCGGGCGCCAAGCCCGGAGACGTCATCGCTGTGACGGGTTCGCTGGGGCGAGCGGCCGCGGGTCTGCGCGTACTCGATCGGCAGCTCGCTGACGCGCTCGAGTCGGGGGATCGAGCTACGGTCTGCGATGCTTACCTTCGGCCGACGCCGCGTTTACGCGAGGGTGCGTTTCTCGGCGGCTCGACCGCGGTTCATGCGATGATGGATATTTCTGACGGCCTGTCGACTGACGTTGGTCGGATGGCCTTCGCGTCCGGGGTTGACGCCGTTGTCGATATCCGTTTGTTAACGTTGGATCCGGCCGTTCGCGCCGCGGCGAAACTGACGGGCGACGATGCGCTGCGTCTTACGTTTGACGGCGGAGACGACTACGAGCTGCTGATCGCGATCAGACGGCGCTCATTTACGCAAGTCGCGCGCGGCCTGCATGGCCGCTGCGGCACGGCGCTTCGGGCGATCGGCGCGTTTGAAAAGGGCAGCGGCGCGGTCTGGTCGGTGGACGACTCCGGCCGAAGGCCGCTACCACCGCGCGGCTACGACCACCTCTCACAACGCGCTTAACGATATTGCTGAATGGGCCGACGAGTCTGAAGGGGCCGATTTTATATCGGCCCAAGCAAATAAAACGGGGGCCGATATAAAATCGGCCCCTTCAGAGAACTAGACGGCGCGGGTGACTTTTTTCGAGCGCAGACATCTCGTGCAGACCCGCGAGGTCTTCACGGTGCCGGCGATTTTCACGCGCACGGACTGAAGATTGGGCAGCCAGCGCCGGCGCGTCTTGCGCATTGAGTGGCTGACGTTATTTCCCGACGCCGGGCCTTTGCTGCAGATATCGCATCGCTTCGCCATGGTAGTTCCTTCACGATCAATTGGACAACCTACGCATGATACCACACGCGCCGTAAGCCTTCAAGGGCCTGCTGTACGGGACGTCGTAATGACGGCCGTGCGCATCACGAAGTGCGACGGAAAGACGTTCGCCGACTTCATCGTCGCGGGGACATACTTCTTGCGGAAGTATCGTTCGGTAGTCAATGACCTGAACGTATTTCCTGTTCCGGACGGCGACACGGGTACGAACATGTTCTTCACCGTGCGCAGTGCGATGATCGAAGCGTGCAAAGTGAAGAGCCGCGAGATCAAGGTCGTCGCGGCCGCGGCAGCGCAGGGCGCGCTGATGGGCGCGCGCGGAAATTCCGGCGTCATCATCTCGCAGATGTTCCGCGGGTTCGCCCACGCAGTCCGGCATAAGGCGGCGATCGAAACGATCGATTTCGCCACGGCACTGGACGAGGGCGTGCAAGCCGCGCGCCAGGCGCTGCTCAAACCAGTCGAGGGCACGATACTCTCCGTCGCGTCGGCCGCGGCAAACGCGGCGTTCAAAAGTGCGGTCTCGGAAAAGGACTTCTATAGCGTCGTGCACGCCGTGGTCTCGGCGGCAAATGAAGCGCTTGAAAAGACGCCCGATCAATTGGCGGTGCTCAAAGAAGCCAACGTCGTCGACGCCGGAGGACAGGGCTTCGTGTATTTCATGGAAGGCGTCGTACGCATGCTGCCCGGACGCGCTCCCTACACGACCGCGTTTCCGCGAAAGCCGATCCGTGCCGCGACGTTCACGACCAGACAGAAAGTGGACGTCAACCGATATTGTACGGAGTTCGTCCTTACAGACGCCACCATCGACGCCGATAGTTTCCGCGCGCTGCTCCTGCCGCAAGGCGATTCGCTGATCGTCGCGGGCGGCGAAGGCACTATCCGCGTCCACATCCATACGGATTTTCCGCAGCGCGTCGCCGATAGCGCGCGCGAACACGGCGTCGTCTCAAAACTCAAAATCGACAACATGGAAGAACAGCACAACGTCCTGGTCGTCGATCGTGAAGCAAAGCCGCGCGGCATCGTCGCGGTCGTGCCGGGCGAAGGCTTCGTGAAGATCGCAAAGGAGCTCGGCGCCGACGTCAGCGTTCTCGGCGGCGCGACGATGAACCCATCCGTAAAAGATCTGCTCGTCGCCGTCAACAAGGTGCTAGCGCCGGTCGTCTACTTGCTGCCGAACGACAAGAACGTCATTCTGAGCGCACGTGAAGTCGGCGCACTCACCGACCGGAAGGTCGTCGTCGTGCCGACCCGGACCATTCCCGACGGCATCGCGGCGCTCTTCGCCCTGGTCAACACAGCCGCCGACGCGCAACCCGCACCCGAGGAATTGCTCGCGGAATCGACCGTCGCCGTGTCCGGATCGATCTTCGCAGCCGGCCGCGACGCATCGATCGGCGGCGTCGCCGTCAAGCAGCATCAGCTCGTGGGCGCAGTGGATGCGCGCGATGGCCGGCCCGAAAGGCTCATCGACGGGGACGACGCAGCAGGCATCGCGCTTGCGATGCTGCGCGACGCCGGCGACGCGTCGCTTCTTTCCTTATACTATGGGGCAAATCGTAAGCTCAAGGATGCAGAAGCGGTCGCCGAAACAGTGCGCGCCGCGAACCCGCAGCTCGCCGTTGAAGTCTACTATGGCGGCCAGGCGTCGTCGGATTACGTGATCAGTATTGAACGCTAAGGACGCGCGCATCGCCATAGACGCCATGGGCGGCGATCTTGCGCCCGACGAGGTCGTGACCGGCGCTTGCTGTGCCGCCGCCCAACTCGGTTTCTCGCTGATCCTCGTCGGCGATGAAAAGCGCATCGAACCGCTGATCGCGGCGTCGAAGGCGTCAGCGAGCGTGCGCGTCGTTCATGCGCCCGAAGAAGTCGCGATGCATGAAGCGCCCGCGGGCGCAGTACGCCGCGGGTCGGCCACGTCCATGGGCCGCACGGTCGAACTCGTGCGCGACGGCGAAGCCGACGCAGCGTTCTCGGCCGGCAACAGCGGAGCGTTCCTCGCCATCTCCACCATCCGTTTGCGAACGCTTCCGGGCATCGCACGCGCGGCGTTCGCAACGGCATGGCCGGCACGCAAGGGGCCGATGTTGCTGCTCGACTCCGGCGCGAACGTGGATTGCAAACCCGAGTGGCTCGTGCAATTCGCGATAATGGGCTGCGCTTACGCGCGCGGCGTCCTCAATGTGGCGGCGCCGAAAGTCGGGCTGCTCTCGGTCGGCGAAGAAGAGGAGAAGGGCAACGCGCTGACAGCGGCAGCCTTTCCGCTCTTGCGCGCGGCGCCGATCGACTTCATCGGCAACGTCGAGGGACGCGATCTGCTCTTGGGCGACGCGGACGTCATCGTCTGCGACGGCTTCGTCGGCAACGTCGCCCTCAAGCTCGTCGAAGCCTCGTCGGAGTATCTGTTCGACAACGTCCGCGCGAGATCAAAAGATAACGCACGCGCCCGGATCGGCGCATTGCTTATGCGTCCGGCGCTGCGCAAGGTGAAGGCGATGCTCGACTATCGCGAGTACGGCGGCGCACCGCTGCTCGGCGTGCGCGGCATCTGCCTGATCGGCCACGGTCGCGCCGACTCGTTCGCGGTCGTGAGCGCCTGTCGCGCCGCGCTTGCGGCCGTCAGTCACGACGTTCTCGGCTCCATCGCGCGAGCGTTTGCGGCGCAGCCGTGAGCTGGCGCTACGCGATCGTCACGGATTCGACGGCGGACATGGGGCCGCTGGCGGCCGCGAACGGCGTCACCGTCGTTCCGCTGACCATCCGTTTCGGCAATGAAGAGTTCCGCGACGGCGTCGATCTCTCGAGCGAACAATTCTACGCGAAGCTCGAGACCAGCCCGCAGCCGCCGATCACAGCGCAGCCCACCCCGGCGGCATTCGAAGCCGCGTATCGCCGGCTCCTCGACGAAGGCGCGGAACACGTCCTCTCGCTGCACGTCTCAAGCTCGCTCTCCGGCACATATAACTCGGCAGCGCTTGCGGCGTCCACGGTCGATCCGGCGCGAATCAGCGTGCTCGACACCAGATCCGTATCAGCGGGCCTTGCCATGCTCGCGATCGGAGCGCGCAAATTGTTGGACAGCGGAGCGTCGCCCGCCGAAGTCCTGAACGCTTTGCGCGGCGACATCCCGCACGTGGAGCTTTTCGCAACCATCCCGAATCTCACGTATTTGGCGCGCGGCGGCCGTATCGGCGGTCTGCGGGGCATGCTCGGCAACGTGCTGAAAATAGTGCCGATCTTAAAAGTCGAAGACGGCGTCGTGGCCGAACAGGCGAAGGTGCGGACTTTCAACCGCGCAGTCGACCAGTTGGTGGAGACCGCCATCAAACGCATTCCCGCCAAGGGGTCGGCCAGAGTCGCCGTGCTTCACTCAGTCGCGCCGGATCTCGCCGCGTCCGTCGGCGAACGAATGCGTTCGGGGGTTGCGCCGTCATCGCTGATCACGTGCGAGATCGGGCCGACGGTCGGCACCCATGCGGGGCCAGGGGCCGTCGGCGTATGCTTCATCCCCTGACCACCGGCGTGTACGTCCACATCCCGTTCTGCGACCGGATCTGCCCGTACTGCGATTTCGCGGTCGTGAAGACGCGCGAGTCCGCCATCGATCGATACTGCGCGGCGCTGCACTCAGAGATCGAGCGAGCAGTCGGGCCGCAAAAAGTCAGAACGATCTACTTCGGCGGGGGCACGCCGTCCGCTATCGGTCCGGCTCGGATCGCGGCGTTGACCGCGCTCTTATTCGACAAGTTCGCCATAGATCCCGATGCGATCGAATGCACGCTCGAAGCAAACCCATCGCGCGGTCCAGACGACATCCGGCGCTGGCGCGAGGCAGGCGTGAACCGGCTATCGGTTGGTGTGCAGTCGTTCGACGACACCGAACTGCACCGGCTCGGGCGCGACCACTCATCCGCCGATGCGCGCAGGTTCTTGCGCGCGGCGCGATCCGCGGGCTTTGAGAACATCAGCCTCGATCTGATCGCGGGTTCACCCGGTCAGTCGCTCGCAGGATTTCGCGAATCGCTCCGATCGGCGATCGAGACCGGCGTCGACCACGTCTCCGTCTACGGGTTGACCATCGAAGCGGCCACGCCGTACGCGACGTGGTTCGCGCGCGAGCCGCAGGTGTTTCCCGACGACGACCTCGTCGCGGCACTGCTTGAGGAGGCTGATTCTCAATTGACCGCGGCGGGTTTTATCCACTACGAGATCTCCAACTTCGCACGCGCCGGTTTCGAGAGCGCACACAACCGCGGCTACTGGCGGCAAGCGGACTGCGCGGCGTTCGGCATGTCGGCCGCCGGCTACCGCGACGGCGTGCGCTACGTGAACCACCGCGGATTCGATGAGTATTGCGGCGCGATCGAAGCACATCGCTCGCCGCTCGCCGAAGAAGAGCAACTCGACTTCGGGCGCCGCGTCGGAGAAGCAGCGATGCTCGCCCTGCGCACTTCCGACGGCATCGTTTACGAAGAATTCCGGCGACGCTTCGGCGTGGATGCGCACGCGATCTTCGGCGCTGCGCGAAAAAAATGCTCGGCGGCCGGCTTGCTCGAAGAGAATGAGGCGGGCACGCGCCTCAACAATCGCGGCCGCCTGCTTGCCAACTCGGTATGCGCCGAGTTCCTCACGCCCGACCTGCCGCGAAACGAGCACGCGTGACACGAATCTTCTTCCGGTCGGCCTTCGCCATTTTATTCTGCATCCTCGGCATCATCGGCGGACACGAACTCTCGTTGCACTACGCCTCGCAGATCGCGGCGACGGGCATGATCGAGTTTCTCCGCGACTTCGGGCTGCCCACGATCGGAGCGATAGTCGGCATCGCTGTCTCGCCGCTGTTCTATCGGCTGTTCGAGACGCTCGTCTTCGCGATCGAAGACAGCATCGCACGCCTCCAGCCGGCCGAGGCGCTTTCCGGCGCAATCGGCTTGGTCGTTGGTCTGGTCGTCTCGTTCTTCGTGCGCGACATCTTCCAGGGGTTCACGCAACTGCCGCGTTACGGACCGATGCTCTCGTTCGTGCTCTACGCGCTGATCACGATGTTCTTCAGCTATCTCGGTGTGCGCGTCGGACTGCGCCAGCGGCTTTCCACGTGGACGCGCGGCGCCATGCATGGCGGCGACGCACCGCCGAAGCTGCTCGACACATCGGTCATCATAGACGGACGCATCCTTGAGATCGTGCAGGCCGGATTCTTGGATGGGCGTCTCATCGTGCCTAAATTCGTGTTGCGAGAACTGCAGACGATCGCCGATTCGGTGGATGCGCTCAAACGCGGCCGCGGCCGACGCGGACTGGAAGTGCTCTCGCAGCTGCGCGACGCCTCTCAGTCGCTCGAAGTGCTCGACCGGGATGTGCACGAGCGCGACGTCGACGGCAAACTCGTCGTGCTCGCACGCGATATGGGCGCGCACATCCTCACGAACGACTTCAACCTGAACCGCGTAGCGAGTCTGCAGGGCGTGAAGATCCTCAACATAAACGTGCTCGCAAACGCTCTCAAACCAGTCGTGATCCCGGGCGAAGGCATGGCGGTGGCGATCGTCAAGGACGGCAAAGAGCCGAATCAAGGCGTCGGCTATCTCGATGACGGCACGATGATCGTCGTCGAAAACGGCCGCGCGCTCAAAGGCGAGAACGTCTCGGTCGAAGTGACGTCCGTGCTGCAGACGGCGGCGGGGCGCATGATCTTCGCGAAACTCAAACGCTGACGTGGCAGGCGAAGGCGCGGTCACCGCGATCCTCGCGGCTGCCGGTCGCGGCGTCCGGCTCGGATCGCGCAAACAGCTGCTCGAATTCAACGGAAAACCGCTCGCCGCGTGGTCGCTCGAGACGTTCGCGGCGTGTCCGCTCGTGACGGACATCGTCGTCGTGTGCGAAGCGGACGAGCACGAAGCATTCGTCGTTCTGTCGCGAGATCGCGGCTGCGGCAAAGTCCGCGCCGTCGTCAGCGGCGGCGCGCGGCGCCAAGATTCGGTCTACGCCGGTCTGCGCGCGGCGCCGGCGGAGACTTCGATCGCGATCGTCCACGACGGCGCGCGTCCGTTCGTCACGCGCGAGCAGATCGAGGCGGTGCTGGCGGCGGCGCGCGAGGGCGGCGCGGCGATCCTTGCGGTCCCCGAGAAAGAGACCGTGAAACAAGCTGGCGAAGGCGGCGCCGTCGCCCGGACGTTGCCGCGCGAGGCGCTGTGGCACGCGCAGACGCCGCAGGCGTTCGAGTTCGGCATACTCATGCGTGCGTATGCCGCAGCGGAGCAGGGCGGGTTCGTCGGCACGGATTGCTCGATGCTGGTCGAGGCCGCGGGTGAGACCGCCGTGCGCATCGTCGAGGGTTCGTACGACAATTTGAAGATCACGACGCCGGAAGATCTCGTCATCGCCGAGCATCTTGCTCAGGCGCGCCGCAACCCGACATGAGGGTAGGGTTCGGCTACGACGCGCATCCGTTGGTCGCCGGCCGGCTGCTCGTCCTCGCAGGTGTGGAAGTGCCGTACGCTCGCGGGCTCGATGGCTTTTCGGACGGCGACGTCGTGGTGCACGCCGTCATCGACGCGCTGCTCGGCGCGCTCGCGCTCGGCGATTGCGGATCGCATTTCCCCGCGGGCGACGCCCGTTTCGCAGGCGCGCGGAGCCTGGACCTGCTGCGTGAAGCCGTGACGCTCATCTTGGCGGAAAATCACGTCGTCGGAAATGTGGACTGCACCATCGTGGCCGAACGCCCCGCGCTCGCCCCGTTCATCGCGCAGATGCGCGCGAATCTCTCGCGCGCGCTCGACGTGACGGCCGCGTTCGTCAGCGTCAAGGCGAAACGTACGGAAGGCCTAGGCTTTGAAGGTGAGAGCCGCGGCATCGCGGCGTACGCGGTCGCGTGCGTGATCCCGGCGCGACCGGTATTTCAGGCGGGTGAAGAGACGTGATCGCAAAGGGGCCGCGTGTTCGATTCGCGCCGGCGCCGACGGGCTCTCTGCATGTCGGCGGTGCGCGCACCGCGCTTTTCAACTACCTCTTCGCGCGCAAGCTAGGCGGCGCGCTGATCCTCCGTTCGGAAGATACCGACAGCGCGCGTTCGTCGCTTGAATCGGAAAAAGTCATTCAAGACGATTTGCGCTGGCTCGGCCTCGCATGGGACGAAGGGCCGGATATCGGCGGACCGTACGCGCCATACCGGCAGACTGATCGCCGCGAACGATACGCGCTAGCTGCGGCTCGTTTGATGGAGATCGGCCGAGCCTATCCGTGCTACTGCACGCCCGAGGAGCTGGACGCAGCGCGCAAAGCAGCAGAAACACAGGGTTTGCCGCCACGCTATCCGGGGACGTGCCGCGACCTAACTGCTGAGCAGCGCACAGAGCGCGAGCGGGAGGGCCGCAAGCCGGCTTTGCGCTTTCCGGTACCGTCGCGCGATATCTACGTCGAAGACCTGATCCGCGGCTCGGTCCATTTCCCGGCCAACACAATCGGCGATTTCGTCATCGTCAAATCCGAAGGATTGCCCACGTACAACCTCGCGGCCGTCGTCGACGATGCCGAGATGGAGATCTCGCATGTGATCCGCGGCGACGAACATCTGCCGAACACGCCGCGGCAAGTGCTGTTGTACGAAGCGCTCGAGCTGCCGCCGCCGCTTTTTGCGCATGTCTCCATGATCCTAGCGCCGGATCACCAAAAACTTTCAAAGCGCCATGGCGCCACGGCGGTCGCGGAATATCGCGCGCAAGGATATCTTCCCGAAGCGCTCATCAACTATCTCGCACTGCTCGGGTGGTCGCCCGGCGACGATCGAGAATTCTTTTCGCTCGCGGATCTCGTGGACGCGTTCTCGCTCGAACGCGTCGGCAAGAGCCCCGCGGTGTTCGATCACGCGAAGCTGCGCTGGTTCAACGCGCACTACGTGCGCAGACTCCCCGACGTGGAGCGCATACAGTTGATCGCCGATTGGGCCGGTCAGAGCCCGATCGTCGCCGCCTTACCGACGTTCAACGATCGCGAATGGCGGCGATTGCTCGATCAGGCGCTCACAGAACACATCCACGAGCTGAGCGACGTGCCGCGCGATGCAAGCGCGCTCTTCGCGCAAGATGTGGAACCCGAAGCGTCGATGGCCGACGCGCTGGCCGATCCGGCCGCGCGCAGATTGGTCGAGGACCTCGCAGCGCAAGCCGAAGCGGCGAAGTCTGATGCGGCCGTGTGGTCAGCGGCCGTCACGCGCGAAGCGATCCTTGCTCTCGGCGCGCGCCACGGCCTAAAAGGCAGAGCACTCTTCCGGCCGATCCGCGCGGCGGTCACAGGGTCTGAGCACGGTCACGAGTTGCCGTTGCTGCTCGCGCTGCTCGGGCCGCGACTTGTCGCACGTCGCATCCGCCAGTCGCTCGCGCGGGAGGACAGGCCGCGGTCGGCTTGAACCATGCGCTGTGATGACAATGGTGAAGCCCACGAAATACCCGACCTGCTGTTGCTCCTGTTGAACGGGCGCCGGATGCGCCCGTCTCCGCACTATACACTAGCGTGCGCGGCATCGACCGCGCGAACAGGCAGAACAGAATCAAGCCCATGCGTCACGAATCGATCTTCCATAAGATAGCCGCGGATTGGCGCGCATGTTTCGCGCGCGATCCGGCAGCGCGAAACGCGCTCGAAGTGCTCTCAAGTTACCCGGGCTTTCACGCGATCTTCGCCTATCGTTTTATCCATCCGCTGCAAAGGTGGGGCGTTCCGGTGCTGCCGCGCTTCCTGTCGAACGTCACGCGGTTTTTCACGGGCATAGAGATCCACCCGGGCGCCGAACTAGGCGGAGGACTCTTCATCGACCATGGCACGGGCGTCGTGATCGGGGAGACTGCCGAAGTCGGCCGCGACTGCACGCTCTACCAAGGCGTGACGCTCGGCGGAACGAGCCTGCAGCGCGGCAAACGCCATCCGACGTTGGAAGACGGCGTCGTCGTGGGGGCCGGCGCGATCATCCTCGGCGCGATCGTCGTGGGTCGCGGTGCGAAGATCGCCGCCGGCGCGGTCGTCGTGAAAGACATTCCGCCGGACAGCACGGTCGTCGGCGTGCCTGGACGCGTCGTTTTCCAAAACGGCAAGAGAGTTGAGGAGCCGGTCATTCCGCACGTCGACATGCCAGACCCGGAGGACGACGCGATCAGAGCGCTCACGCGCCGCGTCGAAGCGTTGGAATCGCGCGATCGCAGCGAGGAGCCGCATGGCGATCCGCTTTTTTAACAGCCGGACGCGGCGCACGGACGAACTCACGCCGCTGCGCGGCGACGAGGTCAGCATCTACGTCTGCGGCATGACGCCGAATTCGCATCCGCACCTCGGACATGCGCGCACGTTTCTGACTTTCGACGTGCTGCGGCGCCATCTGCGTTCGCGCGGTTTGAAAGTGCGCTACGTGCAGAACGTCACCGACATCGACGATAAGATCATCGAGCGCGCGGCGGCAGACAAGACGCCATGGAGCGATATCGTGGCGCGCTTCTATGGCGAATACGAAGCGTGCGCTCACCAATTGCGCATCGCCGATCCGGACGTACTGGCGCGCGCCACCAACGAGATGGATGAGATCACCGCGATGATCGCGCAGCTCGTCGAGCTGGACAAGGCGTACGAGACGGCTGACGGCGTCTACTTCAAAGTGAAATCGTTCTCGCGTTACGGCGAGCTGAGCGGACGGCAGATCGATGAACTGCGCGCGGGCTCGCGCATCGAAGTACGGGAGCAGAAAGAGGATCCGCTCGACTTCGCGCTCTGGAAGAAAGCGAAGCCTGGAGAGCCGACGTGGCCGAGTCCGTGGGGTCCGGGCAGGCCGGGCTGGCACATCGAGTGCTCGGCGATGTCGCGGCGCCATCTCGGCGATCAGATCGACATCCACGGAGGCGCGACCGATCTGATCTTCCCGCACCACGAGAATGAGATCGCTCAGACGGAGAGCTGTACGGGTCTGCACCCGATGGCGGCGATCTGGATGCACGCGGGTTTGCTCAACGTGGACGGGCAGAAGATGAGCAAATCGCTCGGCAACTTCATGCCGCTGGTCGACGTATTGAAGCGGCACTCGTGGGCCGCCATCCGCTACTTCTTCCTGCAGACCGGGTATCGCAAACCGACCAACTTCACCGATGCGGCGCTCGAAGCGGCCACGAAGGGTCTGCGCGGTCTGTATGCTGATATAGAAGCGCTGCGCGCGACGGCAGGCGATCGTCCGGCGCGCTCGGATCGTATTGCAGAAGCAGAAGAGTTCGACGCGCTGCTGGACGACGATCTCAACACCGCCGGCGCGGTCGGCTGGCTTCAGAAGCGGCTCAAGGCTGAGCGCACGGCGTCGGCGCAGCGCGACGGTTCGCCGCAGGCGGCAGTCGCGCTCGCCGAGCGTTGCCTCGCCGTGCTCGGATTGCCGGCAACAGTCGACGAAGCAGGTCTGACACAGGCCGAGTCATCGCTGCGCCTCACAGATGCCGCGCGCTTGAGTCTGCGCATCATCGCCGGCGACGGTCACTCTGACGACCGCAAGCTCATCGATCGCGTGGTCGCGATCCGCTGGGCCGCGCGCGAGGCGAAGGATTTCGCCGCATCCGATCGCCTGCGCGACGTCTTGTTGAAGTCGGGCATCGCGGTCAAAGATTCGAAAGCCGGATCCGAGTGGACCGTCATTGAGAACGAATAAGCCGGAGGGGAAGCGCGAGCTCGAATATATCTTCGGCGTTCATGCTGTCGCCGAAGCGATAGCCGCCGGCGAACCGCTGGAGCGCATCATCGTCGGCCGCCGGCGTACCGCAGATCGCGAATTGTCTGTCATCCTCAAGGAAGCTGCCGCCCGCGGCACGCGCGTGGAGGTCGAAGAAGAGGCGACGTTTCGGCGCTTCGGCGATGCTCGGCATCAGCACGTCGTCGCGGTCGCGCCGCCGTTTCGCTACGCGCAGTGGAGCGAGTTGCTCGCTGCGGTGCGCGAGTGCCCCGACGCGATCGTCGTCGCGCTCGATCATATCGAAGATCCGCATAACGTCGGCGCGATCTTGCGCAACGCCGAAGCTGCCGGTGCGGTGGGCGCCGTGCTCCCCGACCGCAGAAGTGCGGCCGTCACAGCTTCGGTCAGGCGAGCGGCCGCCGGAGCGACTTCACACTTAGCAATTGCCCGTGTCCCGAACCTGGTCCGGGCGTTTGAGGACTTGAAACGCGAGGGCTGCTGGGTCATCGGCACCGACGCGGCAGCTGGGGCGCCGGAATATACGTCGGTCGATCTCACCGGGCGCTGCGTCATCGTGATCGGAGCGGAAGGCAAAGGCATATCCCGCTTGGCTTTGGTGCGCTGCGACCTGCGCGCGAGGATCCCGATGCGAGGCAAGATCGCTTCATTAAACGCGTCATCGGCCTCGGCGATCATGCTGTTCGAGGCAGTGCGCCAGAGGTCGCAAAGCAAGCTTGTGACGGGCAGAACAAGCGGTCAAAGCCCCGTCAATCCTTGACTTCCGCCCTGCGCACACCTATAATCACAAAGGACAAAAAGAGGGGCAGAGCCGCTCTAATAATCGGGGGTAAACAACACAAACTTGGCGGCACTCCATCAGACCGAAGAAACCCTAGACTATAGCGAACGAGCCGACGAAGAACTCGTAAATGCAGCGAAGTGTGGCGACAATCTCGCCATGGAGTTCCTGCTCAATAAGTATAAGAACTTCGTCCGGATTAAAGCGAAGAGCTATTTCCTCATCGGCGCCGACCGAGAGGATATCATACAAGAAGGCATGATCGGCCTATATAAGGCCGTTCGCGACTTCCGCGCCGACAAATTGTCGTCGTTCCGCGCGTTCGCGGAGCTGTGCATAACACGGCAGATCATCACTGCCATCAAGACGGCCACGCGCCAGAAGCACATCCCGCTGAACCAGTACATCTCGCTGAACAAGCCCATCTACGACGAAGACAGCGAACGGACGCTGCTCGACGTCATGGCGAGCGCCAAGATGTCCGATCCCGAGGAACTGGTCATCAACCAGGAAGTCTCGGAAGACATCAAAGAGCGGATCCAGGAGAACTTGAGCGACCTCGAGTCGCAAGTGCTCTTGAGCTATCTCGAGGGCAAATCGTACCAGGAGATGGCGCGCGACCTCAACCGGCACGTCAAGTCCATCGACAACGCGCTCCAGCGCGTCAAGCGCAAGATCGAAAAGAACTTGAGCGAAGTGGACCTGTACTAGGACGACGATCGAACTTCGCCGGACCTGGATAGATGTGGGGCGGACCTTTATGGTCCGCCTTACGTTTTTGTTATCATGCGCCTTGCTCTCCGCTTGTGCACCGGCCGACCCGCTTGACGGTTTCACGTTCAGGCCGCCCGCAGGTTGGACCGCGCTGCCGCCCCACGACGGCTCGCGGCTTTGGACGAACCCGCGAAGTGCGGGTGAAGAATTGTTGGTGACGCGGCCTGGCGACATTAGCCCCGGCGAAGATCACAGCGCGGGAAAACCAGTGACGATTTGCGGCGGTCATCCGGCCTCGCTGACGCTCAAAATAGGCACTGCGTTCGACCACCCGGCGCATCTCGAATCGATCACGGCCACGTGGCAGAACATCCGGATTATGGCTGCCTACGTCCGCCCGCTCTCGGCGCGCGCCGATCCGAACGCCGAAACTGCGTTGCGTTCCCTCTGCCCACGAAAGCCGATCTGATCTTTTCTGAAGGGGGCCGACTTCATGTCGGCCGACGTCCTATTGCTGAAGGGGCCGACTTCATGTCGGCCCACGTCCTAGTGTAGAAGGGGCCGACTTCATGTCGGCCCGACCAAACAAAACGTTTGCGTTGTGTCAGCGCTGAAATTGAAATGAAAACCTTACGGTCAAGAACGAAGGCCAGCTCGCGTACACAATGGTACTGCTGGCGAACAAATGTTGCACGCCTGACTGCATTTGAGGAGCCAAATAATGGATGAGACATCTATCACACTCACGCCGACCGATCGAGGTCCCAACATCGTCAAAGGTCGCATCCAAGTGATCACGCCCAGCGGTCAAGTACTCGAAACCAAAGACGTCACCGCGTTCTGCCGTTGCGGCCATTCGAATGACAAGCCGTTTTGCGACGGGTCGCACAAACGGGTCGGCTTCGATTCGGTCGAAGGCGGACCTGATTTCCACAAGGGACCGTAGAGTCGCGCCCGGCGTCTGAAGGGGCCGACGGTTGTCGGCCCAAACCCGACGACGCTGATATGAATACTCGCATGGAACTGCTCCCCGCCGGCGGATCGCGCCGCGAGCGCTCCGCCGATGAAATTGCGGCGGCATCGTCTTTCGATTATCCGGCGACTGAGGTCGGCATATCGGGAAGCATAACGCTCTACTACGACCCATCGCTCGGGCCGCCCGGGCTAGCGCTCGCACAACAGTTGCTGAACGCGATCGCCGGACCTTATATCGACATGCAATCGTTCTTCGGAGTCATGGGGAGCGCGGCCGACGTCGTCATCGCACCGCTGAGCGGCAATAACGACGGCTCCGGCGGCGCATATCACTTCGGCTGCGATTTCACGTCCGGCGGCGTCTTGTACTTGGACGCGACATTTGCAAACACAACCGTCAATCCGCTTGATCTTGAAGTGGGCCTCTTCGTCGCCGAACTAAGCGAGAGCTTTATGGGGCTGCAAGGCGGCGGTTGGGGCTGCGGCTCGAGCAACGGCGAAGGCCTCTCGCGATTTTGCGCCGAGGTCGAGACGCCGACAGGTACGCTCAGCGCGTTTGCCACCGGTCCGGCATGGGCACAGGCCGGATTTCCCGATTGGGTCTCGCAGACGGAGGCAACCGATCAAGACGCGGTCTCGACCGGATGCGCGATCGTCTATCTCTACTGGCTGCGCTCCCTCGGTTTCTCGATTCCGAACATCGTTCAAGCCGCGGGTGCGACGCTTGCAGCGAACTATCAATCGCTCACCGGTAAGACCACGGCACTTCAAGATCTGACCGCCGCGCTCGCCGGTCGCACCGTCACGTCGGACAATCCGTTTGTCTCTTGACCAGATCGTCGAAGAGCGGCGCGCTACAAGCAAGCCGTAGCGGCGAGGACCGCTTCGTCGCCTAAGAGAAGCGGCAACCGTGCCGTCGCTCGCGTGGAAAAACCTGATCGAGGACCGAGGACGGCTTGCGGTCGCGCTCGCCGGCATCATGTTCGCCGTCGCCCTCATCGCGATCCAGACCGGTATCTACGCCGGTTTCGTCAAATCAGCCGGGCTGCTCATCGACGAATCGTCAGCAGACATCTGGGTCTGCGCGCAAGACATGCGCTACGTCGAACTGACGCTCCCGATACCGTACGAAGATCTGGACAAGGCACGCCACGTCGCGGGAGTCGAGAGCGCAGAACCGATGGTCGTGCGCACGTCGGCGTTCAAAGGGCCTGCGCACCGCCTCGAGCTTATCCGAGTCGTCGGGTTCGATCCGGAGGGCACGCTGTTCCGCCCGGGTCCGGTGAGCGACGCCGACTTGCACAAGCTGCGCGCCAAGAACACTTTTCTCGTCGATCGCGCGAACTTGAGCGCGATGAATCTCCACGGCGTCGGCGATACAGGCGAGATCGGCGACACTCGCTTGCGCCTCGTCGCGCTGACGCAAGGCACACAGCCGATCGTCTCCGCAACTTTCATCTATACATCGCTGCCGAACGAGCGGACGTACCTGCAGCTGGGGCCGACGATCGATACGAAATCGTTCAATCCCTTTGCGGCATTTTTCGGCATGCCGGTCGGCGCGTTCGATGCGCTCGGCCCCGACACGTCGCTGAGCTACGTGCTGATAAGGGCGAAGCCCGGCGCGGACATCACGACCGTGCAGAATGCTCTCAAACGCGCGCTTCCGGGAACGGACGCCTACACCAAGACGCAGATGGGCGATGTCACGAAGACCTATTGGGAGAAGCGCACCGGCATCGGATTCATCCTCGGTCTTGGCGCGGTCGTTGGCATCATCGTCGGCATGGCCGTCGTAGGGCAGATCCTCTACACGTCCGTTTCGGATCACATCCGCGAGTACGGAACGATGAAAGCCATGGGCGCATCCGATTGGACGCTGCATAAGATCATCATCATGCAAGCCGTGCTCATGGCAGTCGTCGGCTTCTTGCCCGGCATTCTCGTGAGCGAGTGGGTGGCGGCGTTCGCCATGGCGCAGCGTGGATTGCTCGTTTTGATCACACCCGCCGTCGCACTCCAAGCGCTCGGCATCACGGTGGGGATGTGCGTGCTCTCCGCGGTGTTCGCGATGCAGCGCGTGACGCGCGTCGATCCCGCGGTCGTGTTCAAAGCATGACCACAGCAATGCGTGCACGCGGACTGCACAAAGTGTATGGCTCAGGAAATGCGAGCGTGTGCGCTCTTCAGGACGTCTCGCTCGACGTGACCGGCGGTGAAGTCCTCGTGCTGATGGGCCCATCGGGATCGGGCAAAACGACGTTGCTCTCGGTCCTTGCGGGAATCCTCACCCCAACGACCGGCTCGGTGCATGTCAACGACACGGAGATCACCGCACTATCGCGGCGCGACGCGGCGGATTTCCGCCGCCGGCACTTCGGCTTCGTCTTTCAAGGATTCAATCTGTTCGGCGCGTTGAGCGCGCGCGAAAACGTCGAACTCGCATTGCACTTGAAAGGCGTTCGCGGCGCGGCCGCGCGCGACGAGTCGCACCGGCTCTTGCAGAGCGCAGGAATCGACCACCGCGCAGGGTCGCATCCGCGCGATCTCTCGGGTGGCGAAAAACAACGCGTCTCGATCGCGCGCGCTTTGGCGTGCGCTCCAAGCGTCGTCTTCGCGGACGAACCGACCGCATCGCTGGATTCAGAAAGCGGTCATGCGGTGATCGCATTGCTGCGCGCGCTCGCCAAAGAGCGAGGCTGCACGGTGTTCATCGTCACGCACGACAGCCGGATAGCGGACGTCGCGGATCGCGTGGTCTACTTGAGCGACGGATCGCTTGCGGAACCGGCGGCTAGATAGCCGCAGCAGGCGCCGTCCTTGCTCGACGGCCCATATGGGCGAACAACGCAGACGTGAAGCGCTCCGGTTGTTCCACCATCGGCAAATGGCCGCACTCCGCGACGCGGACGAATGTGGCGTCTTTGACATGCGCGCTCAAACGGACCCAATCGCCGCAATCGCTGACTCTGTCCTCATCGCCCCACACCAAGAGCGTGCTGACGTCAAGCTTTCTCAGCATGATCTTGACGTCCAGAGATTGCGCCTCGCGCAGCAGATGGATCATGTTCGCAAGATGTCGCCGGTCGAGAAACAGCCGGAAGGCGTGTTCGATATGTTCGTCTGCGATGCGCGAGCGATCGTGGAAGAGCCCGCGGGCAACGTCGAATGCGATGGATCGCGTGAGCTTGCCGAACGACGCGATGCCAAGACCTTTCCCACCCATCGCGGGAGCGCCGCTGAGAACGAGCGTTTCGACGCGCTGCGCGTTGTCGATCGCGTATGCAAGAGCGACGGCCGAGCCCAAGGAGGCGCCGAGAATCGTCGCGCGTTGGATCGCGAATTGGTCGAGCGCTTCACCGAGTTCGATGGCCGCAGCATCGATGGAATTGTGGGCCACCGCGATCGGATCGCGCATGGTCACGCACGGATAGCCGGCGGCGACCAGTGAGTCGCGGACGTCCGTCCAGATCCAATCGCCCGCGACGAGGCCGGAGAGCATGACGATCGGCGTGCGCGCCGTCATGCCCGGATAATAGATGAACGCGTCAGCGTCATAGACGCGGCGAACCATGCGCAACGGGATTCGGACGCGCCTCTGGACCCACCTTGACGACTATGAAAATGTTGCACAATGAGTCAATCGAACGGCGGTGAAGATGCGAGCTATCTTTATGATTCACTCAATTCGGAGGAAGCCATGGCTGAGCGAACGGCGTTTCTCGGCAAACTCATCGGCATCTATTGCATTCTCCTCGCGCTAGCGATGGGGATAAATAAGCAGGCTACGATTCTGACGGTGGCGGCGCTCGTCCACGATGTTGCGCTGATGTTCGTTATGGGCTTGATCTTGGTCGCAACCGGCGTGGCGATGACCCTGCGGCACAATATCTGGTCCGGCGGAGCGTTGCCGGTCATCGTGACGATCGTCGGTTGGTTGACGCTGCTCAAAGGTCTGGCATTCCTGTTCTTCCCGCCGCCGGCGGCCGTGGGGATCGTCGTCTGGGGCCATACGTACGAACAATTCTTCTATCTAGATGTCGGAGCGGCGCTCGTGCTTGGCATCTACTTGACTATCGCCGGTTTTAGATCGAAATAGCCACATCGCTCGATCGTTTCTGGGTCTTGCATGCGTCCTCGGCAGTATGCTAGAATTTTGCGAAATGGGCTTCAGATGCGGCGGCCAATCAGCCGTAAGAGATCTGAGGCTCTTCAGCATATCGTCGTCGCATCGCAAATTCGCTTGGGGAGCTGTCACATGCTACGAACGTTCAAGGTAACCGTCGCCCTGACGTCTATCCTAGTACTCACCGCGTGCAGCGGGGCCGGGCGCATGCCCACCGGTGGATTGCAGCCCGCTCAGCATTCTTTGGGGCGCGCGCTTCCGCATCGCGCGGGACCCGCTGTCACGAACACGCAGATCTACGCGGCGAATTCGCGTAAGAACAAAGTTACGACGTACAACGTCAGCGGCACGCTGATCACGCCGACGATCAACAGCAGTGAGCAGCCGACGGGCCTTGCAACGGACGCAAGCGGCCGGGTCTACGTGACCGATCTTCGCAGTAATATCGTGAGCACGTACAATCCAAACGGCACTCGGACCAGCGTGACGATAAGCGGGCTGAACAAGCCTTTCGGCGTGGCGGTCGATGCAAGCGGTATCGTCTACGTGACGAATTTCGGCGGAAACACGATGACGACGTACAATGCGGACGGCACGCCGGCAGCCTTGCAGATCAGTGGCCTGAATAAGCCCGAAGGGGTAGCCGTCAACGCAGGTGACGGAAGCATCTGGATCTCCAACTTCGGCGACGGCAGTGTGCGTCACTTCGATTCGGCCGGCAATCTCTTGCAATCGTTCCCGGTGCAAGCGGGCATCGCCGGGCTTGCGATCGTCAGCGACGGCACGATTGTGACTGCCTATACAAAGGGAAACGAGGTGCTGCACTTGGATCCGGCGACCGGCAATGTCACGACTTTCGTCAGCGGGTTGAGCGGTCCCATCGGCATCGCGCTGGATGGCAGCAACAACCTTTACGTCGCCAACAAGACCAATAACACGGTCTCGGAGTTCGACCCATCGGGCAACCTGCTCTTGACCATCAGCAGCGGGCTGAGCGGACCGTCGGGCGTAGCGCTTGGCGTACGGGCGACTGATGCTTGGACTACCGAAGCTAATATGCCGACGCATCGTTATGGCTTGGGCGTCGGCGTCGTAAACAAGACCTTGTATGCAGTGGGTGGGTATGATGGATCGATAATCTCGAATGTGGCCGAAGCTTATAACCCATCCACCAACACGTGGAGCACCGTTGCACCCATGCCCACGGCGCGTTACGTGTTGGCCGCCGGTGTCGTCAACGGCATACTCTACGCGCTTGGTGGATATAACGGCACCCCGCTCAGTACTGTCGAGGCCTATAACCCAACTACAAACTCGTGGAGCACCGTCGCACCCATGCCGACCCCGCGATACGGCCTGGGAGTCGGGGTAATTAACGGCATTCTCTACGCGGTTAGCGGCTTCGACAACGATTACACAACCGTTGTCGAGGCATACAACCCTTCCACGAACACGTGGAGCTCCGTGGCGCCTACGTCCGCGCCGCACTACGGCGCCGGAGTCGCTGTCGTAAACGGCATCCTCTATGTTGTTGGTGGATATGAGAACGGCAGCCCCCTCAACACGGTAGAGGCGTACAATCCTCGACGAACACGTGGACCACTGTAGCATCCCTGCCGACGGCGCGCTATTTCCTGACCGCGAGCGCGGCCAACAACAAAGTCTATGCTGCCGGCGGGGAGGATAGTGCCAATATCTTCAATACCGTCGAAGCGTACGATCCTTCCACGAATGCCTGGAGCACTGTCACACCCATGCCAACGTCACGATTCTTGCCCGCATCGGGCGTTGTGAACAACTACGTTTACGTGGTCGGAGGCTACAACAACGGCTTCCTCAGCACTGCCGAAGGCTACGCACCGTAAACGGTCGGCACTGAACGCACCATTCAAATATCACCGGGCCGCCGCTGCGGATCACAACGCTCGGCGGCCGTTATTTTCCCTCGCAACCCCTTGATTTCACGCAGGGAGGCGAATGCGGAAGCCAAATTCGTGCATCGCGCGATCCTTTTGAGGAAGATTGCCGAGTAAGGCCCCCACAGCGAGATTCTAATGCGCCGATTTATTTTCGCCGTTGCGGTTTTCGCGATATCGGTCAGCGCGTGTTCGCACGCCCAGCCGAGTTCGACTGCGACACCGCTTGCAAGTCCCGCCGCGCTGGCCACGACGCCATTGCCGGAGGCGAGTTCCTCACCTAGCGAGGCATCGGGAGCTGCGAGCGAAGCATCGGCATCACCCGAAACATCGGCATCGCCGGAACCATCGGCGACGATCACCGCCACCCCGAATCCCAACTTGCTCGAACAGTCGAACGGCACGATCGTCCGCGCGTATCCTACCGGCGTCAGCGACCCCGCGTCAATAGCCGACAACGGCTTCGACCCGATCCAAGATACGTCACCACGCTCGGCGACATTCGAACTTCCAGGCGTCGCTTCGATCGCATACTTTCAAGCCAACCTGCCCGTGCCGTTACCGTCGGTCTCTCCGGAAACGCTGGACATCGCGGTCTCCACGACCTCGGCGACATCGGGTTTTCAAGACATCGGCACGATGCGCACGAAAGAAGATGGAAGTCCCCAGCGGCTTGTCGCCGGCGTCAAAGCCCGCTGGGTCCGCGTGACGTCTCAAAGCGGTGTGGAAGGGCCGACATTTCAGCGCCTTGTTGCCCAAGGCGCCTTTGAGTCGCGACCGGCGGCGGCGCCAATCGCTGGTATCTACGAGCAGTACGCAAAAGTGTACGACGGCGGCGCTTACGTACCGAAGGTCAATGATACCGATCGCTTTTTCCGTGTCGTGACAACGCCGGATGGCTCGACCAACGGGATGTTCTGTCGGGCTGGCGTCTCTTTCGAGAGCTATCCGGGTTCGTTCGACGGTCGGTATTGGAGATGGAACAACCCTCGCGATGTCGACAATGGGATTTTGGTCGCCAATGATGAGGGCGACCGAATTGTCGGCGACGGCATGCTGCTCGGTCGCGTGCCGAGCGGGCCCGACTACTGCAGCCCGCGCGCGAGCGGAAAAGGTCGCACGGGCGTGCTCATCCTCGACTATGGTGGCGACACCCCGTTCTATCCGGCAGAGAACCCGATCGATTTCCGCGCGTATCGGTTCACGAGGATCAGCGACGCGATGATGGAGCCGCAGATGCTCGATCGAGCCTCGATCGCGGTGTTGAACCGGGTTTGCAGCGATTCCGATCTGGATTTGGCTCAGGGAAGGGCATTGATGCAGTGGGTCGCGGCCGGGCACAAGCTGATCATCGAAGACGCTGACAATTGCACGAAGACGAGCTACGCCCTCGTGCCCTATGCGTTCAAGACATCGAATCCCGGCGCGCAGGGTACACGCGGCAAGCACCTGATCATCGTGGAGGATGATTCTCTCGGCAGCGCTGATCCGGCGGATTCGCACTACTTCGTCGACACGAAAGCGTATCTGGCTGGGCACAACGATCTGGGCGATGCGAACACCACGACGTCGAGCGATCCGCATTGGTGCGGCCACTTGTTCGGCACAAACCTGCTGAATGTCAACGGCTTCATGCAGATGTATGCGCAGTATCAGAACGGCGTGATCATCTACACCGGATTGGACAAAGACGACAGCGACAATCCGCAATACGACCGTCTCGAGCACTTGCAAATGGAGTTGCCCGTCGGCGTTACACTACCGTGCAGTCAGAAGATCTCGCTGTCGTTCCTCGTTGAACCCGCGACGACGGCGAACTACGTACCGGGCCGGCTATCGACGCCCCGTTTTTCGATGGAAGTGCTCGCCAATCAGGGCTGGTCCGGTTCGCTAACGATCAAGGCGGTAGGCGATCTCGCGGCGAGCGTGTCGCCGTCCAGCGCGACGATGCAAGGCGGCTCGCAGCCGCTGACCGTGACGGTTACGATTCCGAAGAACGCCCATGCGGTGCCGCACGTCATCGACGTCGTGGCAACGACGGCGAGCGGAACCACCGCCGATGCGACCATCACGCTCGAACCGAAGGAGATCATCGCCAAGAAATTCACGCGCATTCGCGTCTACGGGATACATTTTGACGTAGATAGCGCCGTTATCCAACCGCGATCAGAGTCCGTGATCGCCCAGATCGCTGCGATCCTTCGGGAGAATCCACACCTGCGGCTGCGCATCGAGGGCCATACCGATTCCGACGGCGGCGCTGCGCACAACCTCGTGCTCTCGCAACACCGCGCTCAATCCGTGGTCGATGATCTCGTTCATCGCTACGGCATCGCCCGCTCGCGCTTGGAACCCGCCGGCTTCGGGCTGACACGGCCGGTTAAGCCAAACACGACGAAGGCGAACAAGGCGCTCAACCGGCGCGTGGAGTTGGTCGCGCTATGATCTATGAAGGGCGTTGCCGAATGCCTCGAAGGGGATGCCCCTTGATTGGCACGGATAAACGAAGCTCGGGTTCCCACTGGGTAATTGTTGTACGCGAACTGAATCGTGTGTGGTCGGCTGTGAGCGGCGATACGAGTGTCGCAACCGTGAATAAGCGCCGCCGCCCAACAAGTTCACCGTCGCATCCATAGCCGCTGACCACACGATGACGATAAGCGATGGCATCGGCAATAGTTTCAACGTGAAGGTGACGGTGCCCTAACCCCGACCACGATCGCCGCGGTCCGCGATCATAACGCGCGGCCATCCACGACGACGAACGGGAAAAAAGCCGATACCGAAGAAATCGCAGATTAGCTGCAGGTGCCGACGTAGCTCAGTGGTAGAGCGGCGGTTTTGTAAACCGTTGGTCGGGGGTTCAAGTCCCTCCGTCGGCTTCTCACAATTTAGTTCACTAGTCCCAATATACTCTCGTTCTACGAATTAACCGAGTTCACTCGGGAACGGTTTGGGGCTGCAGTGGCAAGCCAATTTGGCATCCTTGGGCCATTCGTGCTGCTTGCATATTCCGACTCGATGTCCTAGTCGCGAGTTCGCCGCAAGATGCCGCTGTCCGCAGGAGCATTCTCCACTATAACCTAATTCGTTAGGTGATGAGGATACTGCACTTCGTAGCGGCGGTCTCGCTATTCAGTCTGGCGAATCTGTCACCGCTCTCAGCCGTTGCGCTCGGCATATCCGTTTCGCCAGCGACCTCGATGGCCGATCGGCCGATCTCCATTCGCGTGTCGGCTAGCCCCGGTGAACGAGTCAGGGTTCGGCTGATGACGCAGCGTTACGGAATGACATTTGCATCTTCCGCGACGTTTATAGCGCCTAAGTCTGGTGCGATCGATCTCGCGCAACAAGCACCGATTTCGGGATCGTACTCCGGAAGCGACGGCATGGGCCTTTTCTGGTCCGCGGTTCCAGGCAGTGATGCGCCGAAGCCATATGAGTTTCGCCGCGATAGCGACCTCGATGCTCGACACTTCACACTCGTTGCGACGGACGGATCGCAAAGCGCAACGGCTTCCGGTACCCGGCTTACACTTTCACCCGACGACAACCGCCGCGTCGTTGATAGCGGTTCGCTGGTCGCGACGCTGTTCGCGTCGAAGACGAAGACATGCGAGCCAGGTGTGATAGTCCTCGGCGGGAGCGAAGGTGGAGTACCGGAAGAAGAAGCTGCGGTGCTAGCGGCTCACGGCTTCACAACGCTTGCCCTAGCCTACTTCGGCGCGCCGGAATTGCCGCAAATGCTCACCGACATCCCGATCGAGTCGGTCCAGCGTGCCGCCGTGTTCATGCAGGCCCGGCACGAGGTCTGTCGGGATCGCCGCATCGCGCTCATCGGCTCATCGAAGGGCGCAGAACTCGCGCTGCTCGCAGCCTCCAAGTTCGACGTATTCGGTGCGGTCGTCGCCGTGTCGCCTGCGTCGATCGTTTTCGGCGGCATAGGAACGAGTGCGACCGACCCGAATCCGTCGTCGTGGTCGTATCGAGGCAAGGCTCTCCCATTTGCGAACGGCAAAGTGCCCGACAACGTTGTCGCGGCCGAGCAACGTCAACGAAAAACGCACGAGAAAGTTTCGTATCGCGACGACTATCTCGCGCAGCTGCAGAACAACACCGAACCCTCCGCGCCGATTCCAGTCGAGCAGATCGGCGCTCCCGTGCTCGTGGTCGCCGGCGGCGCGGACCAGCTCTGGCCTTCGGAATTCATGGCTCGGCAGATCGCCGCGCGCCTCAAGTTGCACAAGCACTCGTATCCAGATGAGTTGCTCGTCTGTAGCGCGGCGGGTCATCAAATCGGAACACCTTACCAATTTCCGATCGCCGAGCTCGCCTACGCCGGTCTCGCACTGGGCGGCAGCGGGCTAGCGAACGAGCGAGCCGACGAGACGTCGTGGCCGAAAATACTCGCGTTTCTAAGAGAGGCAAAATAGCCGGCGGCTCTGAGACGAATTCTGCGGCATCAGCGCAGGACGCCACGAGCGCAATCATAAATCGCAACGGCGTGGACGTACCGATTCTCGAAACCGATCGCCTCAGGTTGCGCGCTCACCGTTCGGGAGATTTCAACGGGTGCGCCGCGGTATGGGCAGATCCTGCGGTCGTGCGCTACATCTCGGGCAAGCCATCTACGCGGACGCAGAGCTGGCTGCGGATGCTCGCATACGCCGGCCACTGGGAACACGTGCATTTCGGCTACTGGGCCGTTGAACTAAAAGAAAACGGTGAGTATATCGGCGACGTCGGCTTCGCCGACTTCAAGCGCGATATCATCCAGCCCATGAAAGACGTGCCCGAGATCGGCTGGGTGCTCGCATCTCGCGTGCATGGCATGGGCTACGCCACCGAGGCGGTCCGCGCAGCCATCGCCTGGGGCGACAAGATGATCGACGCGCCGCGCACCGTCTGCATGATCGATCCAGAGAACCTCGCCTCGCTGCGCGTAGCCGAGAAGAACGGCTATGAGATCTTCGAACGGGGGCTATTCAATACTGCGCCGACGGTTTTTCTGCAGCGAAATCGGCCGCAAGCAGACCGTCTGACGTAGCGCCCGGATCTATTCGCTCCGGTCGGGCGCCAAGCTGGCATTAGCGTGGCATCGGATAGGGCATGATTCCGCCACGCAACCCGCCGAACGAAGCGGCCATGATGCGACGTCACGCTATCTTCGCGAATATCTTTGCGTTTGCCGCCGTAGCGGCGCTGCGCGTGCCGGCACTCGGCGCAGATGCAGCGATGTTCCGCGGCGATCTCGGGCACACCGGGATATATCAGTCAGCGCCTGTGATGCACCAAGCGCAGGTGAAGTGGAAGTTCCACACTGGCGCGTACGTGAACTCGTCGCCTGCGGTCTCTCAGGGCGTCGTATACGTGGGTAGCGCCGACGGATACATGTACGCATTGGATGCGGGATCCGGCAAGACGATATGGCGCTTCGCGACTGGTAGCCGCGTCGTGTCGTCGCCTGCGGTGTCGGCAGGCGTGGTCTACTTCGGAAGCTACGACGGCAACTTCTACGCGCTCAATGCCGCAGACGGCAAACGGCTTTGGAAATTCAAGACCGGCGGCGAGCGACGATTCGAAGGCACGCACCTGCACGGATCGCAGCCGGCGCCCGAGACCATGCCGGACCCGTTCGATGTATATCTCTCGTCGCCCGCGATCTGGCACGACACGGTGTACTTCGGAAGCGGCGACGGCAACATCTACGCACTGAGCGCGAAGACCGGCGAAAAAGTCTGGAGTTTCAAGACCGGCGACATCGTCCACGCGTCGCCGGCTATCGACAACGGCATGCTCTTCGTCGGAAGCTGGGATAGTTATTTCTATGCACTCGATGCGCTGAGCGGCGCCGTGAAATGGAGCTTCAAGACGGGCGAGGACCCCGACATCCACAATCAGGTCGGCATCCAATCGTCCGCTGCGATCATGGGCGGCACGGTGTTCTTCGGTTGTCGCGACTCGCATCTCTATGCGCTCGACGAAGAGACCGGTGGCAAGAAATGGTCGCTCGACATGCATGGGTCCTGGGTGGTCGGATCGCCGGCCGTGCGCGACGGTAAGGTCTATTTCGCGACATCGGATAGCGGGCTATTCTACGCGGTCAAGGCGAGCGACGGGTCTACGATTTTCTCCGAGGACTTCCACCATTGGCCGACATTCTCGTCGCCGGCGATCGCGGGAGACACGCTCTATCTCGGATCGTGGAGCGGCGCACTCACGGCGATCGACCTAGCAAAGCAGAAGAGGGCTTGGTCGTTTCAGACGGATGCGTCGAAGCGCCTCGGCCCGGAGTTGACCAAGGCCGACGGCACGCCCAACTACGACGTTGCGTACGCCTCGAATTTCTACGACGATATGGTCACGGGTTTTGCGCGGATGATGACGGTCGGCGCGTTTCTTTCATCGCCCACGATCGTCGACGGTGTGATCTTCATTGGGAGCACAGACGGCAACGTATACGCGCTCGATTGATCGCGCTAAACGCGCAAATAATGCGTGCAAGTAATAATAGATAACTATATGCGATTTCGATCGCGCGGTGCTGACGGACCGCAGTGACCACTGTCACACGCCGTGCGGTTTAGGCCGGGCCGATAGTACAAACATAGGCTGTCGGCACGGACCTCCACGAGTGGCCGACAGACAAGGCTTGGATGTCGATCTCCCAACGTCTCTACCTCGTACTCGGCATCATGGTGCTGCTGATCAGCGCTGAATTGACTGCGCTCGTCTTTACCATTCACACGTTGTCAGCTGTGCGTGCTTACGTCGGCGGCGAAGGCCTCTGGTCGAAGGCCGAAAAGGACGCGGTCTATCACCTCGAGGCGTACGGCCGCACGCGCGATCCCAAGGAATACACGGCCTATACGTCGCTGCTCGGCGTCTCGCTTGGCGACCGTGAAGCGCGGTTGGAGATGTCAAATCCGAACCCCGATTGGAACAAAGAGTATCAAGGCTTTCTGCGTGGCGGCAATAACCCCGGCGACATCCCGGGCATGATCGCGCTCTTCCAACGCTTCAACCGCATCAGCTATATCTCTGCCGCGATGGCCGACTGGACGCAAGGCGACGCGTTGCTCAGCCAAGTGCAGGGGTTGGCGACACAACTGCACGCCGAGATCTCTTCGGGCCAACCGAGCAAGACGGTTCAGCGTACGCTCGCCCAGATCGGCGACGTGAACGCGAAGCTGACCATCGTCGAGGACCATTTCTCCTCGACGCTTGGCGACGGCTCGCGTTGGATGTCCGGTCTCATCCTCACGATACTTTTCGTGGCCGCGTTGACCGTGGAATTGAGCGGATTGCTGCTGACGGCATCCGTGACCCGCCGGATATCCGTGCGCCTCAAGGCGATGCTGGCCGCGGCCGACCGTATCGCTCGCGGCGACTACAGGGTCGAGCTGGACACGCGCTCGCAAGACGAGCTAGGTCGCTTGGCGTCGGCGTTCAACGACATGGCCCACGACGTCGAGACCGAGCAGCGTCGCGCGGCGATCGCCGCCAAAGCAGCCGAGGTCGCACTGCGCGAGGCGCAGCGAGTAGCGCATATCGGCAGCTTGGATTGGGATATCCGCAAAGACGTCTTCACCTGCTCGAAAGAACTCCGCAGGCTGCTCGAACTCAAGCCCACGATGGCGACGTCGACATTCACCACATTTATCGCGAGCGTGTACGCTGAAGATCGAAAGAACGTGGACGGCGCGCTTCGGGCCGCGTGCGCGATGCGCGAGCCGTTCAGCGTCGACTTCCGCGTCGCGGTGCCCGACGGTTCGGTGCGTTGGCTTTGCGCGCAGGGTACGGTCGAGGAGGATTCGACGGGCGAACCGCTCAGGCTCATGGGCACGGCGCTGGACATCACGGACCGTAAACGATCCCAGGATCGGCTCGAATATCTGGCCCAGCACGATTCGCTCACCGGATTGCCGAACCGCATGCTGCTGTTCGATCGTCTGCGTCAGGCGATCGCTCTTGCGCGACGTGGGAATTGTTGCGGTGCGCTGCTGTTCCTCGACCTCGACAACTTCAAGGAGCTCAACGACACGTTCGGGCACGCTGCGGGCGACCGGCTGCTCGTTCTAGTTGGGGAGCGGCTCCGTGCGGGCGTGCGCGAGATCGACACCGTCGCGCGCTCCGGCGGAGACGAGTTCCTGATCGTTTTGAATGGTCTGCAGTCACCGGACGCGTGCCGGGTTGTGGCAGACGCCGTCATGAGGGCATTCGGCGACCAGTTCACGTTGGACGGCAATGACGTGCGCGTGAATGCGAGCGTCGGCATGGCGATCTTCCCGCAAGACGGCGACGACGCCGAGGCCTTGGTCCGTCAGGCCGACGCCGTCATGTATAAATCCAAACGGCGTGGCATGCGGCAGTACGAGGTCCCGGTCGCATCGTCGGAAGTCGATATCAGCAAGAGCGCATAGCTAAAAAAGGGCCGAATTTCCCTTCATTCGCCGGCCGCTTCATTCGTCGGCCCTTCAATACAAACTACGGAAAGAGAATGTACGCCGAAACCGGCGGCAACAGCGTCGGCGCGCTCGGACCGTCGGTGCGAATCGTGCCGCCGTCAAATGGATCGGTGCCCGTGACCGCCAGTGTATGCGTGTAGCCCGCGTATCCGCGCGCGAGCGCCGCAGACTTGCTGGGATTCACGATCGCCACGCACGGGCCCGCGAGCACGCCGGAGATATAACACGCTCCGTATTCGCGCGCGTACAATCCGGAACTCGTCATGAGATTGGAGACATCGGTCGGTTGCGGCATGACCGGGTCGAGCGCGACGAGGTGCGTCTCTTTGTTCTGCCGGAAATTACTCCCCGTGACCCATGGCTGCTTCAAGTACGCCTGCCCCGGCTTATAGGTGAGAAGGAATGAAGCGAGCTGGTACATGCGCTCCGGGATAGCCGCCGCCGAGTTCGTGCCGTTCTCATAGTCGCCGCTGCAGAACCAGTTCTTGCCGGTCGCCATGATCGCGATCTCCGCGTTCTCCTGCGCGACCCACATGCTCTCGCCCGGACCGGGATTCACGCCCGAACCATCGGTGTCGGCGTAGCATTCTTCGGTCATCTCGCCCCACACGAATGGAGCGATCGCGATGCCTGGGCTGATCCTGTGTCCGCCGTTCGGCGAAGGGGTGTAAAGCGCGTTTGCAAGAATCGCGAGTCCCGTCCGTTGTTCGAACGACGCGTACATCTGGGCAGTCGCGTGCGCCCATTCTGAATCGTCGAACCCAGTGTGCGCGCTGTTGTTGCACGGTCGAGCGACGAACTTGCGCAGATCATCGACGCTATCGGCGTCGACATAGTCGGCGTGATAGCCGTTCTGCTCAATCGCATTGCGCGCTTGCGCGATCCAGAGACGCAAGAGATGCGTCGAGTGCGGGTCCGTCAGGTAGACGGTCTGGCCTTCATAACTGCTGGTTATCCGGTTGCCGCCGCAATCGTGGGCAAACGTCGTCTCGTCCGTCGTGAACAGCGCGTCGCTCGCGCGAAGTATCGCGACGTCGCTGTACCATCCGACGCGCTCGCCGGCTGCCGCCGCTTCGTTTGACTGCGCAGGCGAATTCGGTTCATCCGATGTGAGATACGGGCTGATCGCCGGCCAAGACACCTTGGTTCGGTGCCCGTCTTGTCCGATGTCCTCAAAGTTCGCGACGTGCGTCATCGTGGTCGTCTGCGGCGCGTTGCTGGCGGCGTGCACCGATATCGTAGCCGGCCGCACGGGCGAATTCGCGCGTGGGAGCGCGCTCGCGTCGCAGCCGGACAGAGCAAATGCCAGGACAAAGACGATATAGCCGGATTTAGGCATGCGCATCTTTCACGTAAAAGAAATTGATCCGATTCGACTTTTGCAAGCGCGATAGACAGCTACCCTTGGGCGCTTCAGCCTAATGCATGATTCCAAACGGTAAACGCGGGCAAATCCCATGACGTCATACGCGGTTTAAGCCTCGCTGCTGGCCGCCCGGTTTGTCCCGTACAGCGCAATAGGCGCGATGAGTTGCGTTGGGTACATGCATACGATGGAGTCGTGGCTTGCGCCGAAATATATGGCGTGATATTCTATGAATGCCTAACAAATGGTTACTTCGGGGAGCGCGCCTTGACGATGATAGAAGGACCGGATCTGGACGAGCTGGACATCCGCCTGCTCGACGCGTTGCAGCGCAACGCGCGCACGACGTTCGCAGAACTCGGTGCTCTCGTGGGCCTCAAAGCACCGTCGGTGCACGATCGGGTGAAGCGCCTGGAAGCGCGCGGTTACGTGCGGCGCTACGCGGCGCAACTCGACGGACCGCGGCTCGGTCTTGCGCTGACAGCGTTCGTCAGCTGCTTCACATCTGCCGAGACGAAATACGACGAGTTCACTGCCAACGTTTCTGCCATGCACGAGGTCTGCGAAGTCCACAGCGTCGCTGGCGAAGAGACGTATGTCTTGAAAGTGCTCACGCGGTCCACAACCCATCTCGACGATTTTCTCGCGCGCCTCAAACAGATCCCGGGCATGGTGCGCACGCGAACCACAATCGTGCTCTCCACGCCGTTCGAACGCGGCGGGCTCGAGCTCACGCAAGCCGCCGAATCGCAGCCCCGCCGCCTGCGCAGCGTCCGCTGAATCGCACCACACCGATCGCACGAGGAACTGATGACCGCCGTTAACGCCGCATCCGCAATTGCCGACGAACCGATCGTCGCGCTCAAACCGCCCGTCGGACCCGAAGCGTTCGAGTACAAGAACCTTCGCCAAGGCGAGTTCTGGCGGCACATCCCGGCCTACGAAGCCGTAGACGAGAAGACGTTCTTGGACCACATCTGGCAAGGCCGCCACTCGGTCAAGACGCCCGACGAATTGTTGAGCACGATCCAAAAACTCGCGTCGCCCGATTTTATTGAGGACGCCAAGCGCGGCTTCATGCGCGCACCCATGCAGGTGCGCGTCTCTCCGTACATGATCGCCCTCATCGATTGGAGCGATCCTTATCGCGATCCGATCCGCACGCAGTTCATCCCGCTCGCATCGCGCCTTCTGCCCGATCATCCGCAGTTGTCACTCGACTCGCTGCACGAACAAGAAGATTCGCCGGTTCCGGGGCTGACGCATCGCTACGTCGACAAGGCGCTCTTCTTGCCGCTCAACGTCTGCCCCGTCTATTGCCGGTTCTGCACGCGCTCGTATGCCATCGGCGGCGATACGGAGACGGTCGAGAAAGCCGTGCTCGCGACCGACCCCAAGAAATGGGAGCGCGCGTTCAAGTACATCGAGTCGCGTCCGGAGCTGGAGGACATCGTCATCTCGGGCGGCGACACATATCAGCTATCCGCGAAGAGCCTGAAAGCTATCGGCGAACGCCTCTTGGCCATGCCGAACGTCCGGCGCATGCGCTTCGCCACTAAAGGGCCGGCGGTGATGCCGAGCAAGATCCTGACCGACGTCGCGTGGACCGACGCGCTCACGTCGATCGTCGACCAGGGGCGCAAACTCGGCAAAGACGTCATGCTGCACACGCATTTCAATTCGCCCAACGAGATCACGTGGGTCACCGACAAGGCGATGCGCCTGCTGTTCGAGCGCGGCGTCATGGTGCGCAACCAAAGCGTGCTCATCCGCGGCGTCAACGACGATACGCAGACCATGCAGCTGCTCGTCAAGCGGCTTGGCTACATGAACGTGCACCCCTACTACGTCTACATGCACGACATGGTGAAGGGCGTGGAAGACCTGCGAACGACGATACAGACCGCCGTCGATATCGAGAAGTTCGTCCGCGGTTCAACAGCCGGATTCAACACGCCGCTGTTCCTGTGCGACGCGCCGGGCGGCGGCGGCAAGCGGGATCTGCATAGCTATGAGTACTACGACCGCGAGAACGGCATCGCAGTGTACACGGCTCCGAGCGTCAAGCCGGGCAAGACGTTTCTCTACTTTGATCCGATCGACAAACTGCAGCCTGACGCGCAAGCTCGCTGGCGCGACGAAACAACGCAGCGCGAGATGATCGAAGCCGCCCGCGCAAAGGCGAGCTAACTAACCTACACAAACGTACGTAACCAAACGTCGTTTGAAGGGGCCGACTATGAAGGGGCCGACTTTATGTCGGCCCTGTGTTTTTGGGCAAGCGATGCTCGCCCGACTACGATTTCATGAATTGCGTGGGATCGTAGTTTGGACGCTTGGGACGCGGCTCGTCCTTCCACCAAGCGCTGTATTGCGCTAGCCAGTCGAAGTTCTCATAGATGAACGGATTACCGGCTAGCCGGCGCTGACGCTCGACAAACGGCTGGATCATCGCCCAACGTGTCCGGAGCAGCAATCCGACAGCATCCACGATAAGCGAGGCGTCGAGCACCTCACGACGCGCGAGGCACGCCACCGTCTCGATGAACTGAGCCACGACAAATAGGGCCCGCTCGTCATCGGAGCCCGGGAACTTCTCGCGCAGATCGGCATCCGTGGGATAGCGCTCGTTGACGCCGCGCAATTCGTGGAACGCGGTCACGATCTCGGGCGAGGAAAGTCGATCGATAGCCTCGATCAGAGCCAGTGCATTGCGCTCGTGCTCCATCTGTCGCGTCTGACGCGCCATCATCAACGTCGTGAATATGACGGCCGCGAGCGCGACCATGGTTGAGAGCAGCGGAAGGAGGACGTCGGCGGATATCAAGATTCGCAGACGTTGGGCCGACATAAAGTCGGCCCCTTCATTCCCGAACTAGATCAGGCCGCGGCGAAAAGCCTCGACCGCAGCCTGCGTCCGGTCGGCGACCGAAAGTTTTTCCAATATGTCGCGAATGTGGCCCTTCACGGTGCCGAGACCGATCGAAAGTTTGGCGGCGATCTCCGCGTTCGACTTGCCTTCGGCGATCAGTTCCAAAACCTGCGTCTCGCGCTCCGTCAACGGCGAAAGCGTCGCTCGAGCGGGGACGAGTGGGCGCCCAAACCCGCGCAAGACGACGTGGGCGACGAGGGGATCGAAATACACGCCGCCTTCGGCCGCGATCCGCACAGCATCCAGCACCCGTTCCGGGCGCGATGCCTTGAGACAGTACGCGTCGGCGCCGGCGGCTAGAGCGGCGATGACCTCATCTTCGAGGTCGTGCATGGTGAGGATCACGACATGCGTCTTCGGCAGCGCACGGCGGATGCGGCCGGTGAGCGCGATTCCGTCCTCGCCCGGCAAGCCGATGTCGATGACCGCTACGTCGGGTGCGACCGAGGTCGCCAACTCAAACCCGCTCGGGCCGTCGGCAGCTTCGCCGACGACCTCGAATGCGCTATCGCGCGAAAGCGCAGTCACTAAGCCGGCGCGCGTCAACGCGTGGTCTTCGACGACAATGACGCGAATGCGATCAGCCATGCGCCGCCTCATGCGAAAGCGGAAGAAGAACGCTAAAGCGGCTGCCCCGCGGCGTCGCCGGTTCATACGTCGCGCGACCGCCGTGACTCTCCGCGATTCGACGCACGATATACAAGCCGAGTCCTGACCCGGCCCCGTGGCGCGCGCCTGGCGAAAACCGCTGGAAGAGAGTCGCGCGCTGCGCCTCGGGGACGCCAAATCCATCGTCTTCGATCTGCAGCCTCCCTTGAGCGCCGTCATCCTTGACTGAAACGTTCACGTGCCCGCCGCTCTGTGTGGATGCGATGGCGTTTGCGAGAAGGTTTACGATCATGCGGCGCAGCTCGCTCTCGTCACCTGAGACAGGGCGCCCAAGTTCGCCCGCTGCCCGGATGACGGTCACGCCGTTGTCGCGAGCCAGCGGATCCAATTCGGCGACGACGTCGTCCGTCAGAGCTCCGAGGTTGATAAGCGTTCGCGACGGCGACTGTTCACCCGATTCGTACCGGGCGACCATCAAGAGTGTCTCGGCGAGCCGTTGCAGTTCGTCGTTGGAGTCGACCGTGCGTCGCAAGATCTCGATGTACGCCGGGGGCAGCTCGCCGAACGCTCCATCGAGCGCCTGGCGCATCGTCATCCGCGCGGCGGCAAGCGGCGTGCGCAGATCGTGCGAGAGCGCATAGACGATGTCGCGGATCACCTCGCTGCGCTCGACCGCCGCGTCATTTGCCGCCTCGAGCTGTTCGTTCTTCGCGGCGAGCTCCATGAACAAGTCGGCTTGTGCGATGGCCGCCGCGGCCTCGTCGGCGAAGGTCTGGGCGACGACTGACGTCTCTGCATCGAACGGCTCTTCCGCGCTCTTGCGCAAGACGACGATCACGCCTTGCCGGTTGGCTTTGCCCCCAAGAGGTACGGCAATTCCGTATGCCGCGCCCAACGTATCGAGAGCGAATCGGCTCATCGGATCCGAGGCGTCGAGCACGGCGACCTGGCCTGACTCGCGCACGCGAGTCAGCATCGAAGCGAGCTCGGGAGCCGGCCGCGCGCGACGCAGGTCGACATCGCGCACACCGCTTTCGGCGAGATACTGTTCTTCGGCGAACGAACCCGCGCCGCGCGAGAAGACGACGGCCGCATCCGCCTGCATCACGCGTAGAGATTCGCGCGCGATCGCGCGCAACACGATCTCGCGATTGACCGAATTGCGCATGACTTCGAACGACTCGCGCAGCGTCCGTTCGCGCTGGACCTGCCGTTGCCGGACCTCGATCTCGGCGACCGAGCGCGCGGCGCGCTGCGTTCCGATGCTGAGGGCGCCGACGAGAATGCACGACATCGCCGCCAGCACCCGATTCTCTACGGCGATCCGGTCCCAATGCCCCTCGTGATACGCGTTATACCAGCCGGCGACCGCGTTTGCGGCAAGCGCGGCGACGACGACGCGGATAGTGAGGCGCCGATCGAACGCGAAGCTCGTGAGCGCGATCGGCGCGTTCAATAAAATGGCCGCGATGAACAGCTGCGGCGTGAACATGTCGATCGCAAACGCCGCCAATAACAACGCAGCGCATGCGATCGGGATGTATTGCGGCTTCAACGCCGAGCAGGTTCTGTGCACGCTTTGCAGCGGCCTCCGGGGGAGCGTCGCTGCCGCGCGCGAACGATTGAAGCGTGGAACGTGAATCCGTTCGCGACAAGCCGGAACTGCTCTTACGACAGTTGGCTTCGTCGACGCGGTTGACGGTGTATCTGTCCGCCGCGTCCGGAAGCGGCAAGACGCGCCGGCTCTTGACTGAAGCGCGCGAGTTGTCCGCGCGCGGCGTCCGCGTGCTCATCGGTTGGATCGAAACCAAGGATAGGCCGAATCTCGCGGAGCTCTGCGATGGATTAGGGAAATTGCCGCCGCGCAACGTCGAGATCGGCGGTGGAAGATTTGCGGACTTCGATCTCGCCGCTGCCTTAGCTGCGAAGCCGGACGTCATCGTGCTCGACGAGTTGCCGCACACGAACATCCCTGGCTCGCTCTACGCGAAACGATGGCAAGACGCAAACGCACTGCGAGCCGCCGGGATCAGCGTGATGACCGCGTTCAACGTGCAGCATCTTGAATCGGTCGCGCCGACCGCCGAACGATTGCTCGGGTTCCCGATCCGGGAGATCATCCCCGATTCGTTCCTTTCGGGCGCCGATGAAGTGATCGCGCTCGACGTTTCGCCGGAGCAGCTCGCCGAACGCGTGCGGGCCGGCTTAATCGTCCGCCCGGAAGACGCGGACGCGGCGCTCTCAGGTCCGTTCCGGCCGGCAACGCTGCGCGCACTGCGCGAACTCCTCATGCGGACGATCGACGAACTGACGATCCCCGCCGTTGAGGCTAGACGAGTTTCTACCGCGGTCTTGTTCGCCCCAAGCGGAGCCGACGTGCAACGCGTGATTCGCCGCGCTTCAGAAGTCGCGAACGCGCTGGACCTCGCGCTCGAAGTCGCCGTCGAACGACAATCCGAGAACGATGGCGTGCAACGAACCGTCCGCGAGGCGGGAGCGCAGTTCATCGCATGGCCGCGAACACCTGACGGTCGCCCGACCGATGCCGTCAGCGCGTCGCTCGTCGTCGTGCCGCATGGGCTGTTGGCGGATCGGTTGGTTGCGGGTGCTATCGATCGCGACATCTTCGTCGTGGGGCAAGAACCGACTGTGGCTCAGTCGTCCGCGTTCGATATCCATCCGCTTGCGCAGACGGCGGGTGATCGGATGCGCGTCGGGTACGGCCGGCTTACGATCTATCTTGGCGCGAGCGCGGGCTGCGGCAAGACGTATTCGATGCTCGATCGCGCGCACGAACTCGCTGCCGCGGGCGTGGATGTGGTTGGCGCGTTCGTAGAAACCCACGGCCGCAAAGAGACGGCTGCCCTTATACCCGGTCTCGAGATGCTGCCCCGCAAGAGCATCGAGTCCGGAGGCATCCGCCGCGAAGAGCTCGATGTGGACGCTTTGCTCAAGCGGATGCCCACAGTGGCGCTCATCGACGAACTCGCGCACACAAACGCGCCCGGTAGCATCTTCTCCAAGCGATACGAGGACGTGCTCAGCGTCCTGCGCTCGGGCATCTCTGTGGTGACAACGCTGAACATCCAACACCTTGAAGGCTTGGGTGAAGCCGTGGCGCGACTGACCGGCGTGCGCGTTCGCGAAACTCTGCCCGACCGCATCCTGGATCTCGCAGACGAGGTCATCTTCATCGATTGTCCGCCCGATCTGCTGCGCGAGCGCTTGCGCGCTGGAAAGATCTATCCGCCCGACCGGATCGATCGCGCGCTCAGCAATTTCTTCAGGCCCGAGAATCTTGCCGCTCTACGGGAACTTGCGCTGCGCGAGTCGATTCGCGCGCGCGGCAAACGGCCGGGCCAATCGGCTATCGTCAGGCTAATCGTGGGCGTCGCCGACAGGGAGCGCGATGGCTCGCTCATCCGCCGGTGCGCTGCGCTTGCCGGCCGGCTCGAGGTGGGATTCTCCGTCGCCCACGTGGCGCGCAATGCTGGGCACGCGTCGGACGCATTGACGGAGCTGCGGACACTGTGCCGCGATCTTCGGGGCCGCTGGGTGCAGCAGACCGCGGACGATACAGCGCGAGGGCTCATCGAAGCTGCGGCCGCCGACGGCGCGACGACGATCATGATCGAGGGAGCGAGAACGCGACCGAAGCTGTTCAGCGGCCCTTCTTTTGCGCGCCGACTTCTAAAAGCCGGCGTACAAGACATGTTGGTCTTAACCGCTCCGCTTTAGATCTGAAGGGCGCTAGTCGGCCCACGTTATATCTGGCTGGGCCGACTAGCGTCGGCCCCTTCAGGATCGCCCGCCCCTTCAGGATCGCCGGCCCCTTCAGGTTCGTAGAAGTTGCCCATTTGTCGAATCGTGTCCGGTCGGACTATCCGTTCGGCGGCTTGTGGGCGTTGCAGTGCAAGCGTAGGATAAGTATGCGCCCGGAGGAGGGCGATCTATGCTCGACTTGATTCTCCTTGTCATCACCGTAGTGGGTTTCCTCATGCTCGACCGCTACGCAGCCGCGTGCGAGCGGCTTTGACATGATCGATCAAATCATCGGACTGATACTCTCGATCCTCGCGCTCGGCTACCTCGTGTACGCCATGTTGCGCCCGGAGAAATTCTAGTGAGCGATAACGAATGACGGGCATCGGCTGGCTTCAGGCGCTCATCCTCTTCGGCTTGGTTCTCGTGGCCGTCAAGCCGCTCGGCGCATTCATGGCGCGCGTGTTTCAAGGCGAATCCACGTTCTTGACGCCGGTTTTTGCGCCCATCGAGCGCATGATCTATCGCCTCTGCGGCGTCGACCCAAAAGAAGAGATGCCGTGGTATACCTACCTCTTCGCCACGCTCGCCTTCAGCGCGGTTGGCCTCATCTATCTATACGTCTTGCTCCGTACGCAAGCGTTTCTGCCGCTGAATCCGCAGAAATTCGGCAACCTCGCCCCGGATCTCGCGTGGAACACGGCCGTCAGCTTCGTCACGAACACCAACTGGCAATTCTACGCGGGTGAGAACACCCTTAGCTATCTTTCGCAGATGGTCGGGCTCGCTTGGCACAACTTCACCTCCGCCGCGGTCGGCATCGTCCTAGCGATCGCGTTCATCCGCGGTATAGCACGCACGGATCTTCGCACGCTCGGCAATTTCTGGGCGGACATGACGCGCTGCTGCCTTTACGTGCTGCTGCCGATCTCGATCGTCGGCACGCTGCTGCTCGTCTGGACCGGCGTGCCGCAGAATTTCCACGCTTACGAGACAGTGACGTCGATCGACGGCTTCCATCAGGCGATCACGGGCGGCCCAATGGCTTCGCAAGAGGTCATCAAAGAGCTCGGCACCAACGGCGGCGGATTCATCGGCCAGAACTCGGCCGCCCCGAACGAAAATCCGACGCCGCTCAGCGACTTGTTCGAGCTCTGGCTCCTCCTTGTGATCGCAGCCGCGCTGACGTATACGTTTGGACGCATGGTGAAAGACCAGCGACAAGGCTGGGCGCTCTTCATCGCGATGTCCATACTGTTCTTCGTCGGGCTCGTAGTGGCGTACGCGTCTGAAGCGGCCGGCAATCCAATCGTCCACCAGCTCGGCGTGTTGGGCGGCAACATGGAGGGCAAAGAAGCGCGCTTTGGCATCGCAGCGTCTTCGCTCTGGGCGGTTGCCACCACCGCTACGTCGTGTGGTGCCGTCAACGCCATGCACGATTCGTTCACCGCGCTCGGCGGCCTCATCCCGATGCTCAACATCCAGCTCGGCGAGATCATCTTCGGCGGCGTCGGTAGCGGCCTCTACGGCAAACTGATCTTCGTCATCCTCACGGTCTTCATCGCGGGCCTCATGGTGGGGCGGACGCCGGAATATCTCGGCAAGAAGATCGAGCGGCGGGAAGTGCAGCTCGCGATTCTCTTCATCCTTATAACGCCGCTCTTCACACTGGTCCCCACGGCGATCGCGGCGATCAATCCAGCGGGTCTGGCCACGCTCGGCAATTCTGGTCCGCACGGCTTCTCTGAGATCCTCTACGCATACACGTCGGCCACCGGCAACAACGGCAGCGCGTTTGCCGGCCTCGGACCGAATCTGTTCTACAATGTCTCGATGGGCATCGTGATGTTCTTCGGCCGATTCGCCGAATTCGTGCCGATGCTGGCGCTCGCGGGTGCACTAGCCGGCAAGCGCGCCGTGGCCGCGTCGGCCGGAACGTTCACGACGCATTCGCCGATCTTCGTCGGCCTGCTCATCGGCACGATTCTGATCGTGGGGGCTCTCACGTTCTTGCCCGCCGACGCGCTTGGCCCGATCGTCGAACACCTACTCATGATCCAAGGAAAGACGTTTTAGATGAGCACGCGACTCGAGCGCCGGCCGAAGGCGCGCTCGCTCTTCGACCGCAAGATCCTCGTCACGGCGATGTGGGATTCGTTCCGCAAACTCGACCCGCGCGGCCAGTATCGCAACCCGGTCATGTTCATCTGCGAGGTCGGCGCGCTCGTCACGCTCGGATTCTTCTTGCGCGACCTGCGCACGCACGGTCCGGCCGGTTTCGACTTCGCCATCTCGATCTGGCTCTGGTTCACGGTCGTCTTCGCGAACTTCGCCGAAGCGGTCGCCGAAGGGCGCGGCAAGGCGCAAGCCGAGTTTCTGCGCCGCACGAAGACCGACACGATGGCGCGCCGGATCGTCGGTGGGCGCGAGGAAATGGTGCCGGCCACGTCGCTGCGCAAAGGCGAAACGTTCGCCGTGATAGCGGGCGAACTGATCGCGGCCGACGGTGACGTGATTGAAGGCGCGGCATCGGTCGACGAATCTGCCATCACCGGTGAATCGGCGCCCGTGATCCGCGAGGCAGGCGGCGACCGCAGTTCCGTCACCGGCGGCACACGCGTGCTGTCCGACCGGATCGTGGTACGTGTCACGTCGAATCCGGGTGAGACATTTTTGGACCGCATGATCGCACTTGTCGAAGGCGCTTCGCGGCAGAAGACCCCGAACGAGATCGCGCTCTCGATCCTGCTCGCCGGCCTTACTATCATCTTCTTGATCGCCGTGGCGACGCTGTCGCCGTTTTCGCTCTACGCGGGCTCAGCGCAGTCGGTGACCGTGCTGATCGCGCTGCTCGTCTGTCTCATACCCACGACGATCGGCGGTCTGCTATCAGCGATCGGCATCGCGGGCATGGATCGCGTTCTGCAACGCAATGTGCTGGCGATGAGCGGCCGCGCGGTGGAAGCCGCAGGCGACGTGGATACGTTGTTGCTGGACAAGACCGGCACGATCACGCTTGGCAACCGGCGCGCCACGGAGATCATCCTCGCTCCCGGCGTGTCGGAAGAAATCGCCGCACGCGCCGCCATGCTTTCGTCGATCCCCGACGAGACGCCCGAGGGCCGGTCGATCGTGACGTTGTCCGCGCCACGCGCAGCCGACGGCCAGTCAGCGGCGGCGGAACGCGACTTGCGCGCACTCGTTCCCGCCGGGTCCACATTTGTTCCGTTCAGCGCCTATACGCGGATGAGCGGGCTCGATCTGCCCGGCGGCGGCTCGATTCGCAAGGGAGCGCCGGATGCCGTGCGCGCGTGGGTTCGCGAACGTACGGGCGACGGTGCGGCGGTGCTGGCCGACGACGTCGAACGGATCGCGCGGTCGGGTGGGACGCCGCTGTTGCTCGCCGACGATCGACAGATACTCGGAGCGATCCATCTCAAAGATATCCTCAAGCCGAATATGAGCGACCGATTCGCACGGTTGCGCAACATGGGCATCCGCACGATCATGATCACAGGCGACAATCCGCTCACCGCGGCCACGATCGCGCGCGAGTCGGGTGTGGACGATTTCCTGGCCGAAGCCACCCCTGAGACGAAGATGGCGCTCATCAAACGCGAGCAAGAATCGGGGCGACTCGTCGCGATGACCGGCGACGGCACGAACGACGCGCCCGCGCTCGCTCAAGCCGATGTCGGCGTGGCCATGAACTCGGGCACGCAAGCCGCAAAAGAAGCGGCGAACATGGTCGACCTCGATTCTGACCCGACCAAGCTAATCGAAGTCGTCGAGATCGGCAAGCAATTGCTGATGACGCGCGGCGCGCTCACCACGTTTTCCATCGCCAACGACGTGGCGAAGTACTTTGCCATTTTGCCGGCGATGTTCGCGATCGCCTACCCTGCCATGAACGCGCTGAACGTCATGCGCCTCACCACGCCGCAGAGCGCGATCCTCTCGGCCGTCATCTTCAACGCGCTGATCATCGTCGCGCTGATTCCGCTCGCCCTGCGCGGTGTCGCCTACCGCCCACGCGGAGCCAATGCTGTCCTGCGCACCAACGTGCTCATCTACGGCGTCGGCGGCATCATCGCGCCGTTCATCGGCATCAAGCTCATCGACATGATTCTCGCGGCTTTCCATCTCGTCTAAAGGCAGACATCAATGAATACGAACAAGACGACCGACAACACGCTGCGCCACCTGTGGCCGTCGGTGATGTTCACCCTGATCACTGTCGTGCTGTTCGGGATCGTCTATCCCGTCGTCATGACCGGGATCTCGCAACTCATGTTCCCAACCCAGGCGAACGGCTCGATCGTGAGCGTCGGCGGTAAACCCGTGGCGTCCACGATCATCGGCCAGCTATGGAAGTCAGCGAAATATTTTCAAGGCCGTCCGTCAGCGGCAGGCAACGGCTACGATCCCACGTCGACGGGTGCGACAAACCTTGGACCCACGTCGAAGAAGTTGATCGATGCCACGCGCAGCGCGATAGCAGCGCTGAAGAAGGCGAATCCGAACGCGACGGATCCGGTTCCCATGGATCTCGTCACGACGAGCGCGAGCGGAATCGATCCCGACATCAGCCCGGAAGCCGCGAGCTATCAGGCGCCGCGAGTCGCATCTGCGCGGCATATGTCGCTTGACGCGGTGCGTTCGCTGATCGCGGCGCACGTCGCCCCAAGGCAGTTGGGATTTCTGGGCGAACCGCGCGTCAACGTGCTGGAGCTCAATATGGCTTTGGACGGTATACACTCATGAACCGAGTTCGCCGGCTGACGATAGCGCTTAGTGCGAGCCTGCTTGCGTTCAGCGGCATTGCCTACGATCGCGCCGTCGCCGATCCTACGCCGGCGCCAGGCGCATCGGCCATGCCCAGTCCGACGCCGTCGCCAAGTCCGTCGCCTGCTCCGGCCGTGACTTTGCACGGCGTCCTGAGCGGTACTCTTGCCATGACGAGCGGCGTCAACGCGACCGGCAGTTTCGATTCGCCATCGGGCATGGACAGTTCGTCGCGCGTGAACGTTTCGAACGCGTTCGTGTTGCTGTCGAAAACTCAGGGTGTGATGCAGTTCGCGCTGCAAGGCGGCGCGTATAGCATTCCGACCGTCGGCGTCGCCGGAAACAAGACGACCGCCGCCAATGCGAACACCGGTCTGTACGGACCGCTGCCGCTTGCTCAGCTATCGTACGTGCCGACGAGCAACTTCAATATCAATGCCGGGATACTGGCGACGTTGACCGGTGCGGAATCCACGTATACGTATCTAAATTGGAACGTTCAGCGCGGTGCTGTCTGGAACGTCGAGAACGCGGTGAGTCGCGGGGTGCGCGCGTCGTTTACATCGGGCAAGCTCACCTATACGCTCGGTGCAAACGATGGTTTTTGGAGCGGAAAATATGGCGCTGCGGAGGGATCGCTCACATTTGCGCCTGACAGCAACGACTCGCTCTTGTTCGTCGCTCTGATTCCCAATAGCAGGACTCCCGGAAATCCGACCGCGTCGGTCGCGAACAAAGAGTTGCTCAATCTCGTCTTCACAAGGACGCGCGGCAACCTTCAAATCGCGCCGTACATCCTCTACACGCGTTCACCCGCGGCGCCCAGCCTCGGATACGCCGGTGCAGAAAGCGCTTTCGGCGCGGCTCTCTTGGCGAATCTGACGCTGAGCAGCCATTTCACGACGGCGTTCAGATACGAGACGCTGCACAATGCCAGCACGATCAACGACAAGAGCGCGAACGCGGATCTCGTCGGTTATGGGCCAGGCAGCGGCATCAACACCTACACGCTGACGCCGGGGTGGACGAACGGGCATACGTTCATCCGCTTAGATTTCTCCACCGCGCGCGTCACGAGCTCAGCCGACGGTTTGGCGTTCGGAAGCGACGGCGATCAGCACAATCAGTTCCGCACGGTGTTGGAGATTGGAACGCAGATCTGACGCGTGAATTCACTATGGTGAGGTAATATTATCCAAAGGTCGGAACCGTGAAAGCCATAGCCACAGAAACGTGAACGCGGCGCGCATTTTCTTGCAGTTCCATTAAGACAGGCGTATACTAGACCGCGTAGACCTGATCGGCTGCAAGTCCACGGATGGAATTATTTCGCGAATTTCCTTGCCGTGGTCTTGTTCTTTTTTGACGACGTAAACGCCCACATGTTAGGAAGTGTGCGTGTTCAAACGCGTCAAGATGGGTGAGCCGACGGGGAGGAGGAGCATGATGACAATTTCGTTCTTTCGGTGGCCGGCTGTTGTAGCCGCAGCAGCCCTCCTGTGTCTTGCGCCCGTAGCGGCGCTCTCGGCGACCTCGCAAGCGCCAGTGCGCATCGCCGCGAAAGGAGTCTCGCATCCCCACATAGCGGCTGGGCGCTTCGTTTCGCTCAGAGAAATGCTCGCCGTTTCCGCGCGCGATAGCGCCAACCCCGTGAGAAGCGCGGCCAAACTCGGAACGCAACCATTCTACACGCGCCTTTCGCACGCAGCATATCTGCGCGCAAAGCAGGCCGCCCTTCACAATCTCGCGGCGCCAATGGGGCGCAATCCGATCCAGCCTTCCTTTTCATCACCTGGTCCAAATATGCTGATGGGGGCGGGAAGCTTCGAGGGACTCGCCGACTCAGGATTCATCTGCTCGTTTTTCGGTACGGGATGTCAACCGCCGGACATGGCCCTGGCGGCTTCGCCGTCGCACGTGCTGCAAGTCGTCAACACGTCGGCAGCGGTTTTCAACCCGGCGACGCAGACGGAAGAGTTCGGCTGGCCGATGCAGATGGATTCTTTTCTCGGCGGTGGCCCATCATCGATCGTCGGAACGCCCGGTGGTTCGGGGTGCGATCCTAACGGCCCATTCCTCTCCGATCCACGGGCATTTTACGATACGCACACGGGGCATTTCTGGGTGAGCATCGGCCAATTCGATGGCGTAGACTTTATCGGCGATTCCTGTCCTGACACTTCGATCATTTGGTGGGGCGTGAGCAAGGACAGCAATCCGGCCGACGGATTCTTCGTCTACCACTTCGACGACAGCTTCGGCGGAGCGCAACTCGGAGATTTCCCAACGATGGGATTCGACGACGCGTCCGACGCCATTGAGATGAGCGCCAACGACTTCAGCTTTACCGCGCATACGTTTACCGGGTCGCCGGTTCTGTATATCGAGAAAGCGGGAATGGAAGCCGGCACGGGTCCGACGGCTGCGACGTTCTACAACGACATCTTCTGCTTTGGCGGGCCGTGCGGCAGTGCGTACTTCCTCGACACGATCCAGCCTGCGGACATGCTTGCGTTCGGCGTCGCGGACCCGGGCGTGGACATCAGCAATTCCGCGGAGAACTTCAACGCGAATGGCGGGGCGGGATGCGGAAATCCGTCGCCGTGCACGTTCTATCTGACGTTCGCCGTGGTCAACCCGTTCGACGGTACGTTTACGAACGGTTCCAACGTACAAGCCACGAACATCAACTGGGTCTTGCCGCCGAACGCCGACGTCACGATTCCAGGCGGCTTCTGCACCGCGTGCGTCGAGACGCTCGACAATCGGATCTCTGCCACGATGGCATATAATGCAAGGTTCCATTCGGTCACCTTCGCTAACGAGACCGGATTGAACAACGGAACCCAAGTGGTTCCCGCCGTGATCTGGTCTGAGGAGACAGCGATCTTGTCATCCGGTCCGACGCTTAGCACCGGTCTTCGGCAACAGAACGATATCTTCGGCAGCGGCGATCTCGCCGTGTCGTTCGGCTCGACGATGACGGAAAAGGACGGTGATGCGTGGATCTTGACCGACTTGATGAGCGCGACCCTTAATCCGGGAGCGCAATATCAGGAGCGGGAATTCAATGATCCTCTGAACACACTGCGTGCGCCGATTCTCTTGCGCGCAAGTGCGGGGCCGGACATCCTCGAGGGTCGTTGGGGGGACTACGAAGCACTCTCGTACGACGGCACCAACATGTGGCTTGCTTCGCAGTACATCGGAGGCGGCGGTGACTGGGCCACGCAGATCGGCCACAATCACTAACCTTGCTCAGTGACTGCTACAAAGACGGCGGCCTCCATATTCTGGAGGCCGCCGTCGTTCACTACCGGACTCGGTTTTCGATCAATACTCGCCGTATGCGGTAATGGCGTAGTGGCCGGAAAGCGATATCTGGTAGCCGTTCAGATTCTTGTCGTACTGAAATCCGCCGCCGGAGCCGCCGCCGAGGAGGTTGACGTTTCCGCCCGCGATGACGGCGCCGAATTCATTGCCGTTACCGTGCAGTGTCAGGTCAGCCTTGGTCCAAATGAGAGCCGCCGCGGTGGCGTTGCCGCCGATGTCGGCGGTTCCGTTCACGGCGAACAGGCTGGACTTCCACGCTCCGGCCGGACTCGGGTCGTTGAAGACGACACCGCCATGTCCGGTCGAAGAGTAACTGCCGTTTACGACGACCGTCCACGGCCCGTTGAAGACGGGCACAGATTGAGTATTCGATACGCTGGCCACATCGATGAACATCACGCAACCGGCCCCGCCGTTGGGAACTGGAGATGTCGGACAAGAATACGTCGTCGTGGAGGGGAACGCCGACGTGTCGATCATCGTCGATCCGTTGCCCGAGCCGACGGCCGCGCGTTGTTGAGCCACGAAGTTCGTGAAATCGGTCGATGTCGGAAGCGCAAGTGCGGGAGCATTCGTCGCCGATCCCACCCCTGCTTGTCCTATGAGGGAGTTCGTGCCGGTCGCGCTTTTCGCCCAACCGTCGATAAAGCCCACCGACGCGTTGATCGTGCCGTTGACATACACGTTGGCATCGTCGGCTCCGCCGCTCTGGCTGCCATCGCTTCCGGCGAGTCCGATATTATGATTCCAATTGCCGGTCAAGTTGCCGCTGGCTGCGATCGCCACGTTGTTCAACGTGTAGTTGAACCCCGAGGTCCTCACTATCGCCTCCGCGACGGTGGGTCGTTGATTCCCGATGGACCCGGTGCTGACGATCAGCGCAAAGCCAGGCGGGATGCTGATGCTATTGACGCCGTCCGACGCATTCTTTGGAAGCGCACCGGTTACGTTTGAGGTGATCGTATAGTTGAAGGAATAGCCGTTCGCGAGGCTGCCGCTGCCGCCGGTGGCAGTGCTTGACCCGTCGAGAGCGTTCAGTCCATCCTCAACGCCCGATTCCGCCGCATTGTAGACGGCATTTTTTTGCTGCATGCTTTGCGTGTTCAGCGACCCATATTGCGCGTTTGCCATCAGAGCAAGCGACGCGACCAGGATCAGTGCCACGACGAAAAGGACGAGGATGAGCGCAAAGCCGCGATTGGTCGAGCGCCGGACAGAACTCTTCGATGTCATGCTACGCCTCGTGTGCTCTTAGTTTCGGTACGTCGTATCTGCGACGAAGGACGACTCATTTGTGTCCGGTTCGTCGTTGGAGGTCGCCGTCAGCGACAATTCTACGTCGTTGGTCGACACATTCAAACCGACGTTCATCGCCGTCACCGACTCCACGACGATCTGCGGGTTCGTCGACGAACCGATCGTGGGGTCGACGACGTGCTGAGAGATGTAGAGTCCCTGGTCTTGCCAGCCTGCCGGGTTGGCCACGAACGAGTAGACGAGGTCCGTCTCGTTCGCATTATTCGGATTCTGCTGCAGCCAGTAGACGTTGTAACCTTGCTGCAGCGCAGCACCCGACGAGCTGATGTTCAGCGCTCCGGATGGTCCGATTCGCGGACTTGTGATGACGAGCGTCTGGGCGGGCGCGGGAGTCGCGCCGACAGCCGGTGCCGTGCACGTGGTCGGCACGACGTTTGTGCAGTAGTAGACGCCGCCCTTAGTCGTCTGACGGACGTCGCGCTGCATCAGATAGAGAGCTTTGGCGACGGCCTGGATGGTGTCGACCTTCGCCTGCTCCTGGTTCGGCGCGCGCAGCATCGGCCCGATCACAGCCGCTACCACGGTGCTAATAAGTCCGAAGATCACCATCACGGTCATGAGCTCCGCGAGGGTCACGCCCCGCTGGCGATTACGTCTCTGTCGTGACATACGATTCGATCTTAAGACTATGTGCCATATTTTTGGTCGTCCAGCTTACAGTGACAGTACAGTCAAATTCGAGTGCCGAGGCGCCGACGGCAGTGCAGCTCGGCACGAACGTGAAGTTCGAAGTGCCGTTGGCCGCCTGACCGGTGCCGAATATCGTCTCGCCCATGTCGACCGCGACCGGCTTGGGCGTGGGCAGAACTGACACTGGGTATCCGGCCGGGGAGCCCGTCGGGGCGTCGCCCTTGATGTAGTACCGGATTTGATCCATGTACGCTTGCCCCGCACTCAGCGCTTGCACATGTTGGCTGTCCATGTTGGTGTCGCTGAACGAGAGCGGCAGGATGCCGAGCATCGCGACGATACCCATTCCCAAAATAACAACCGCGATCATGGACTCGATGATGCTAAACGCCCGCTGAGATCGTTTGGTACTCTTCATAGTTTCCATCATGCCTGGTTTAATTAGCCCGCATTCTGCACCCGGCGTTCTAGATGTCGGTTCCCCGCGGCGCTCGCACGCACGGTTTGCCGTCACAAGTCGCACCGCCATATCTCCCGACACAGTTCGGCGACGACGGCGGTCACACCATATGAACGCCCCGACCCCCAAACGGTTGCAGATCATACAAATGGCGGAATTAGGGTTCCGTCAAGATGCGCATTGAAAACGGCTGTCCAAAACGCGCAAAGCAGATGAAAAAACCGACGTTGCCGCGCGCGTCCGAACGAAATCTTTATCGCCTAGCGTCTAGTTGAGCCCGTCGACAACGCAAAGAAACGCGGGCCGGCATAAGGCCGGCCCGCACGAACGCGTCATCGAAACGTTTGCTATTGCAGATCGTGCACCCGACTCATAGGTCCGTCGCCGTCGGCGTTGATAGATAACCCGTTGTCTTGCCGCCCCCAGAGGTGAAGGACCCGACATAGCTCCCACCGTTATTGATGCCCGCAATGTCGGGTAGGTTAGAAGCATGAAATCTGCCGTTCCTATACGTGAAGCCGTGCGACACATTGCGAGAATCAAGATAGTATCCGGTGACCTCGCCGGCGTCGTTTAGGCCTAGACAGCTTGTGGCCAAGGAGCCAGGGTAATCAAGTTGTCTGATCGCGCCGCTCGTCGCTCTAATGAAACCATGCGAAGCGATGAACGGCGGCGGTATGAAGTACCCCACGGTTGTGTTGGAAGCGTTGATGCTGAAGACGTACGTCGCATATCCGTGAAAAGTGAAGAATGTGACGTCGTGCCCGATCTTCACAAACCCCTGAGTATTTCCATCATTGCCAACGTAACCAGTCAGATTACCCACGTTGTTGATTCCGGAAATCCAAGTTGAGAGACCGCGTTTCGCATCGTAGCGAGCGAATCTGCCACCGGCGAGCAAGAAACCGTGGGTGAGTTGGTCGGAGCCGACGAAATCGCCGACGATCGTGCCCGTATCGTTGACGCCGTTCGCTTGTGTGAAGCTGGTGGCTTCCGGGAGGCCGATTGTCCTGTACTCATTGCGGTCGTAGACATACCCTCGGTATGTTCCATGCGCGTCGGTGTACGATCCGACCACCATCCCAGAGTTATTTATCCCGAAGGCGAACGCGTAGTTCGCGCCTGGTGGGTTGAGCAGCTTAAACGTTGATGCCTGCCACTGCGCCGACGACACTTTCGCCGCGGAAATCAACAAAGTCGCCAAGATTGCGACAGCAATTGACACCTTATAGGGAGTCTTCATAGGAGGCCCGCCCTTTCAGAGACGTCGGCGGAGGTTAGAAGCGCTCGGACGGAAATCCAAGCATCGCGCCCTCTGTTCGTGTTTTCCATGTTGTGGCCAATCAACATCTCTTCACGGTGCCATACCACTGCCAAGAGAATCCGGCGATGTGGAACTGTGGTGCGCGCGGACGCTGCGCACCGAGGTCCGCGGATCTGCGAGATTTTGGGACTACAATGGTCGGATCTCAATCAGCGGGAGGGTCGACTTACTATTCATCGGAGGAGCCGGCGCACGGTCGAACTTCCACTTCTGGCCCGAGACGCTCTTCGGAATCATCAAGAGCGCGAACGCTCGGATGGTGTGAAGAGATCAACGTGGGTGTTTTGCGACAAAGCGGGCCGACCGCTAAGAGGAACACACGTCGTTCGCGACACACCTCTCAAGGCTTTGAAGGAAGCGGGCTTGCCGAAAATCCGCGTTCACGATTCCCTTGATCACGGTAAGCAAGATCTTGGGTCACGCGAGCGTTGGATTCACCGTATTGACCTATGGCCATGATGAGCTCTTCGGTGGGATGACCGGCGCATAGTAGGGACTTAGTAGGAACTTGGAGCATCAAATGTCGTGGAAACCTTTATGGGCAGGTGACCGAGTGGTTAATGGTAGCAGACTGTAAATCTGCCGCGCTCCGCGCTACGTAGGTTCAAATCCTACCCTGCCCACCATAACGCGAATCCGATGACGACCGACCAGAATATGCGTCTCCGATTTTTCCAGTGCGCGCGAGGCGTGGCCATCTTCGTTCTTGTCGCGAGCTTTAGCGCATGCTCCCGGATGCAGGCCGCTCCGGAACCGTTGTCTATCGAGTCGCTCTGCGGAAGTGCAACCGACCGCGGATCGCACGGCCGGCATCATCCAGTGCTCGGCCGATTCGTGGATGATCGCATCCTCGGAGACTCCGCCGGATCACTCGTCGATATAGGAGCGCTCGCGCGCGATGCCGGCACCGTTAACTCGTCATCCGGAGGCAGTCCGTTGCACTCCACGCGAGCGTTGCGAACCTACATCCGGGCGCATGGCGGCGGCGTGATCGCGTATTGGGCCGACCTCACGATCGGAACAAAGGGCGTGCCCATCGACGGAACCGCGTTTGCGGACGGCGACGACAGCGGAAAAGGCCGCGAAGCATTCGTCCGAGCGCGCGGCGCGCAAGCGTGGTCTTTCGCGCACGTCGACGAACCCTACGATCCAGTCTGCGAATAGCCGACGACTCTAATAGTGCAGGTCGAAACGCTGAAAATCCCGTAAGTCGTGAGGAGCGGGCGGGAGTAGCTCAATTGGTAGAGCGCTAGCCTTCCAAGCTGGATGTTGCGGGTTCGAGACCCGTCTCCCGCTCCATGAAATTTCCGAGGTCGGCGACGAGCGCCGGCCTTTTTTCATGTGACGGCTGTCGTTACGAACGTTGGGCGGACCTTATGGTCCGCTGGGCATGCTGCGTGGGCATGCGATGCATGCCCTACTACGGGAGACATAGGCAAAATCCGATTACTAAGGGGTGCAGGGCTTGCCAAATGGCCCTCCAGAGAGAACACGTTTTGGATAAGCCTCGGCGCACGGCGTCGCACCAACGACTAGGGTCTACAAACGGCGCCCTCGACAGGCAGACGGAACATTCGCTGCTCGTCGCCACGTTGGAGGCGACTGCCGATGGGATTCTCGTCGTCGACGCCGCCGGGAAGATCTCGCGCTTCAACGAGCGCTTCACCCAGCTCTGGCGCATTCCGCAACATATTCTCGACACGGGCGACGACGAAGCCGCGATCGGTTTCGTCCTCGGGCAGCTGCGCGATCCGGAAGAATTTCTCTCAAAGGTGCGCGAGCTCTACGCACAACCTGAGGCGGAGAGCTTCGACGTCCTCACCTTCAAAGATGGCCGGATCTTCGAGCGCTATTCGATTCCGCAAAGCATGGATGGGAAGCCGGTGGGTCGCGTCTGGAGCTTTCGCGACGTCACCGATCGCGCCAACGGAGAACGCGCACGAGACCTTGCAGAGACGAGGGCGCGGCGCCGCCTTGCCCGGCTCGACTCGCTCTGGCGGTTGCAGACGCACGAAGAACGTAATAGCGACGGTCTCGCCCGAACAATATTAGCCGAAGGGAAACGCGCGCTCGGGATGGATTTCGCTGCGATCGGGGACGCGTTGGGCGAACGGCACACCGACCGCGCCGACGCCGAACCGTCAAACGCGACAGGGACCTGTATTGCGGCGCTCGCTGGACTCGTCGATCACGACAGGCCGACGATCGAGTTCGATACTGATAGTTCGGGCAGCGGCATGCCGTCCAAAGAGTTGGAGGCGGCGGGCTTAAGAGAGGCGATCGCGACCGCGTGTTGGTTGGATTCAAAGAAGTACATTCTTTTCTTCGGATCGAGCGCGCCGCGCACCGAACCGTTCACGCAGGAGGATCGCGAATACGTCGAGCTGCTTTCAGCATATCTCTCGCGCGTGCTGCGGGACCTCGATCAGCGCAGCCGTATCGCGCACCTCGCCTACCACGATTCGCTCACCGGTATGGAGAATCGCGCACGATTTCTGGAGCGGCTGACCGAAGCTGCCGCGCTTGGCGCTCGCACGAATCGACGGTTCGCGGTGCTCTACGTCGACCTCGATCGCTTCAAGGACGTCAATGATTCGGCAGGCCACGCGACGGGAGATCGAGTGCTGCTCGAGGTCGCGCGCCGGTTGCATAAGACCGTCCGCCAGTCAGACGCGTGCGCCCGGTTCGGCGGCGACGAATTCGCCGTGCTCGTCCACGAAGTGGAGAACGCCGCCGAGCTCAGCATCCTAGCCCAGCGCATCGGCGATGCGCTCGGTGCGCCGTATCGGATCGATGAGACGGATATCTATCTGTCGGCCAGCACCGGCATCGTCATCTTCCCGGAAGACGGCGATGGCCCGGACACGCTTTTGCGCCGCGCCGATGCGGCGATGTACCGCGCGAAGGAAGATGGGCGCAACAGATATCGTTTCTACAGCGAGGAAATCGCGGCGCGGCTCGAGCGGCGACAGACCATCCAATCGGGAGTGCGCGACGCGATGGAGCACGCGCGCCTTGAATTGTTCTATCAGCCGATCGTGGATTTGGAAACGGGTCGACCGCATGGCGCGGAAGCGCTCCTGCGCTGGAATCGGCCAGGTCACGGGGTTGTGCCGGCGATGGATTTCATCGCAGAAGCGGAAGACGCCGGGCTCATGCCGGTCATCGGCGAGTGGGTGATAGGCCAAGCCGTCGCGCAACTTGGAGCGTGGACGCGAGCGGGTCAGGATTTGCGCGTCGCCATCAACGTCTCTGCGATGCAGCTGCAGGACGCCGCGCTGATATCGACGCTTCGGACGGCTATCGCCGCGGCTGCCGTCGACGCCGCGCGGATCGAACTCGAGATAACAGAATCCGCCGCGCTGCGCAATCCGGATGCCGCCGCGGCCGTCCTGCACGAGTGCCGGGCGATGGGCATTCGCGTCGCACTCGACGATTTCGGCACCCAATTCGCATCGCTCGCGTATCTCAAGCGCCTGCCGGTGGACGTCATCAAGATCGATCGGTCCTTCGTGGCCGGTCTACCGTCGCGGCTCGAAGATGCCGCGATCGTGCGATCCGTCATCTCGCTTGGTGCGACGCTCGGACGGACGATCGTGGCCGAAGGCGTTGAACTTCCCGAGCAAGCTGCGTGGCTGAGGATCGAAGGCTGCCGCTTCGCGCAGGGCTACCTGCTCGGTTCGCCGATGCCGGTCGCGGCGTTCGATGCTTGGCTATCCTCGGCCCAATCCGCGAATTGACCGCGTCCGCTTCACCAACTTGCGTTGTGTGCTTCGTTTAGGCTAGTATTATGGGCGTGTCCGAACGGTCGGCACCCGCCCTTGTAGCTCAGTGGTAGAGCGCGTCCTTGGTAAGGACGAGGCCGCGGGTTCAATCCCCGCCGAGGGCTTGTAAGATTTGCGCGCGCCCGTAGCTCAACTGGATAGAGCGATGGACTCCTAAGCCGTAGGTTGGAGGTTCGAATCCTCTCGGGCGCGAACCAAAACTCTTTGCCGCCCCGGCATCCGGGGTGTGCGTAAGCACGGCCGCAACATGCGGCCTAAATTTACGGGACGGTCTCGAGGTAGCAATGGCTAAGCAGAAGTTCGAGCGTTCGAAGCCGCACGTGAACATCGGCACGATTGGTCACGTGGACCACGGCAAGACGACGCTGACGGCGGCGATCACCAAGGTGCTCGCGGCGTCAGGTACGGGCACCAAAGCCCTGATCGTGGATCAGATCGATAACGCGCCTGAGGAGAAAGAGCGCGGTATCACGATCTCGCTGTACCATGCCGAGT
>Ga0210384_10000547_pt1 | contig 57110 bp, 48 predicted proteins | sample IncBWH2MmetaG_FD_160574 | JGI IMG/M metagenome (GOLD analysis project Ga0210384, IMG submission 160574) | Forest soil microbial communities from Barre Woods Harvard Forest LTER site, Petersham, Massachusetts, United States - Inc-BW-H-2-M | ecosystem: Environmental > Terrestrial > Soil >...
CAGATTGCGCCGGCTGGCCGCATCGAGCATCAAGGCGTCGGTGCGCTCCTCCACCAGCAATGCGCGAATGTGCGGCAGCGCGGATTTCTGGGTGTCGCGCACGTACTGCAGCAGCGCGCCGGCGGCACGGATGGCGAGCGGCAGGTCGTCCGCACCGAAACCCTTCAGATCCAGGGTTCCGAGCTGATCGGTCAGCAGGCGCGAGGCGCTGGCGAGTTCAAAGTGCCACGGCGCACGGGTGCGCATGACCGTGCCCGCCCGCGCCAGCTCCTCGCCGGCCCCGCCTTCCACGAGCAGCAGCTCCGCGGGTTTCAACCGCTCGAGCTCCGCGCTCAGGCCCTGAGATCCTTCACCCTGCAGCACCGTGAAGCGCCCGGCGGCCAGGTCCAGCCAGGCCAGACCGAAACGCACCCCCTCACGCACGACGCTGGCGAGGAGCGTGTCGGCGCGCTCATCGAGGAGGGCGGCGTCAGTCAGCGTGCCCGGAGTGATGATGCGCACAACCTGGCGTTCAACGGGCCCCTTGGATGCAGCCGGGTCGCCCAGCTGCTCGCAGATTGCGACGCTCTCACCCTTGCGCACCAGGCGCGCAAGGTAGCTGTCCACGGCGTGGAAGGGCACGCCCGCCATCGGGATCGGCGCTCCGGCGGACTGGCCGCGCGCGGTGAGGGTGATGTTCAGCAACGCGGCAGCCCGGCGGGCGTCGTCGTAAAACAGCTCGTAGAAGTCGCCCATCCGGTAGAAGAGCAGAATGTCGGGGTGCTCAGCTTTGATGCGCAGGTACTGCTGCATCATGGGCGTGTGATTGGTCGCAGCCATTTTCAGCGCCACTGTAGCGGCTTCGGTGCGGCGAAGCATGCGGTCCGGCGCAAGCTGATATAGCCTGAAGCCCCATGGTGAGCGATCCGGAGCTGTATGAGCTGGCGGCGCGCGTCGGCCACAAGCTGCGCGCCGCGGAGCGACGCATTGTCACCGCCGAATCCTGCACCGGCGGCTGGGTGGCCAAGGCGCTCACCGACATTCCCGGCAGTTCGCAGTGGTTCGAGTGCGGCTACGTGACGTACTCCAATACGGCTAAGAGCCGCGACCTCGGCGTTGCGGCCGGCACGCTCGAACGCTTCGGCGCCGTGAGCGAGCAGACGGTGCGGGAAATGGCGGAAGGGGCGCTGCGGGTCTCGGGGGCGAACGTGGCCCTGGCGGTCAGCGGCATCGCCGGTCCTGATGGCGGCGCGCCGGGAAAACCGGTGGGTACGGTGTGGTTTTGCGCCGCCGCCCGCCAGGAGCGGGCGATCGACATCCTCGCCGAGGAAAAGCTCTTTGCGGGGCATCGGGCCTTCGTGCGCAGCCACTCGGTGCAGCACGCGCTGCGGCTCATCCTGCGGCTCGACCTGCCCGTGAACCTCACGACCCCGCCACACGCGGACCCGCCTTGAGCGGCGCGGCGCAGCCGCGGGAGCCGAGCCGACGCCTGTTCTTCGCGCTGTGGCCGGACGAGGCAGCGCGCGGCGCACTCGCGCAGGCGACCAGAGCGGCTGTCGGCGCCTGCGGCGGTCGGGCGGTGCCCGCGCAGAGCCTGCATGCGACGCTTGCGTTCCTCGGCAGCGTGCCCGAGCGGCGACTCGGCGAACTTGCGGAGATCGCCCGGGGCATTGCCGGTGCTTTCGTGCCCGAATCGCCCCTGGTGGTGCGATTCGAGGCGCTGGCGCACTGGGTGGGGCCGAAGATTCTCGTCGCGCTGTGCGCGGCGGAAAGCCGCGCCGCGCACTCGCTCGCGGACGCACTCAAGCACGCGACCCGGGCCGCGGGTTTTGCCCCGGATCTCAAGCCGTTCCACGCCCACGTGACCTTAGGCCGCAAAGTCGCCCGCGCGCCGGCGGTGCCCATGACGCATGCGGTGTCCTGGACCTTCGATGGCTTCGCGCTCATCGAGAGCCGCACCGCTGCCCACGGTTCCGCATACAGTGTCGTGCAATCCTATCTACTGGACAGGCGCGAAAAAACGCACAGTCAGCCCCAAAACTAATCCGTCGCCGCGCTCCCGCCGCGGGATCTTTATGGGATAATTGCGCATCGAAAACCCTTAAGCGCCACGCAGGTCAGGAATGCAGATGGAAGAGAATCGCAAGAAGGCGCTCGCCGCCGCACTGAGTCAGATCGAAAAGCAGTTCGGCAAGGGCTCGGTGATGCGTCTGGGAGACGCCCCGGCGAGCTACGACGTGGAATCGGTGTCCACCGGTTCACTGGGGCTCGATATCGCGCTCGGCATCGGCGGCCTGCCGAAGGGGCGGGTGGTGGAGGTCTTCGGGCCGGAATCTTCCGGCAAGACCACGCTCACCCTGCAGGTCATCGCCGAGGTGCAGCGTGCTGGCGGCACCGCCGCGTTTGTCGATGCGGAGCACGCGCTCGATCCGGGTTACGCCGAGAAGCTCGGCGTCAACATCACCGAGCTGCTGGTGTCGCAGCCGGACACCGGCGAGCAGGCGCTGGAGATCACCGACATGCTGGTGCGCTCCAACGCGGTCGACATCGTGGTAATCGATTCGGTGGCGGCCCTGACTCCCAAGGCCGAGATCGAAGGCGAGATGGGTGAGATGCAGGTCGGGCTGCACGCGCGCCTCATGTCGCAGGCGCTGCGCAAGCTCACGGGTAATATCAGTCGCTCGAACACCATGGTTATCTTCATCAACCAGATGCGCATGAAGATCGGCGTGATGTACGGCAATCCCGAGACCACCACCGGCGGCAACGCCCTGAAGTTCTACGCCTCGGTGCGGCTGGATATCCGTCGCATCGGCGCGATCAAGAACGGCGAGGAAGTCACCGGCAACATGACGCGGGTCAAAGTGGTGAAGAACAAGGTCGCGCCCCCGTTCCGTGAGGCGGAATTCGAGATCATGTACGGGCAGGGTATTTCGCGCGAGGGTGAGATTATCGAGCTCGCGAGCGCGCAGGGCATCATCGAAAAATCCGGCGCCTGGTACTCGTACAAGGGCAACCGCATCGGCCAGGGCAAGGACAACGCGCGCACCTACCTGCAGTCCAACAAGGAAATTGCGCGCGAAATCGAGGATCTGGTGCGGGCGCGGCTGCTGCCGCCGAAGCAGCAGCGTAACGGCAACGGCGAGCAGGTGGCCAAGACCGCCTGAGCCTTCAAACGCACCTGCGATGAGCGGGGCGTGACCTAAAGCCGATGCCCCTGCGCAAGAACGTACGGCTCGTGGATACGGGGCGCCGCGCCAGCGCGGACGCCGTGCGCGCTGCCGCGGTCACGCTCCTCAGCCGCCGCGATTTCGCCGTCCGGGAGTTGCACGAGAAGCTCGCCGCACGCGGATTCGCGGCGGATACCGTCACGGCGGTCCTCACGGAACTCGCCCGTGAGCGCCTGCTCGATGATGAGCGCTACGCCCATAACTACGTTAGCTTCCACGCCCGCCGCAGACAGGGCCCGGTGCGCATCGCCGCGGATCTGCGCCGGCACGGCCTGGCGGGGGAGCTGATCGAGGCGGCGCTCGCGAGTGGCCCGGACTGGCACGAGCTCGCCCGCAACGCCCGCATCGCCCGGTTCGGGCCCAAACCCCCGGGAAGCTGGGCGGAAAAGGCGCGACAAGCACGTTTTTTGCAGTATCGGGGCTTTTCATCGGATCATATCCGTGCGGCCACTGGCGCCGATCCCGACACAGGATCCCCCGACCTTGGGTAAACCGTCTTACATGAGCGCGGCGGACGTGCGCGCTGCGTTCCTCGAATTCTTCCGCGGGCAGAGTCACATGATCGTGCCCTCGAGCTCACTCGTGCCGGGAAACGACCCGACGCTGCTCTTCACCAACTCCGGCATGGTGCAGTTCAAGGACGTGTTTCTCGGCAAGGAGCGCCGCGACTACCTGCGCGCGGTCTCGAGCCAGCGCTGCCTGCGCGCCGGCGGCAAGCACAACGATCTCGAGAACGTCGGCTACACCACCCGTCATCACACGTTCTTCGAGATGCTCGGTAACTTCTCCTTCGGGGAATATTTCAAGCGCGAGGCGATCCACTTTGCATGGGACTTCCTCATCTACAACCTCGGACTCGACCCCGCGCGCCTGTGGTGCACGGTGTACACGACCGATGACGAGGCGGCGGACATCTGGCTGAAGGACATTGGCGTGAATCCCGAGCGCTTCGCGCGCCTCGGCGAAGCCTCCAACTTCTGGGCCATGGGCGATGTGGGTCCGTGCGGACCGTGCAGCGAGATCTTTTACGACCACGGGCCGAAGATCGCGGGCGGCCCGCCCGGTTCCCCCGACGAGGAAGGGGACCGGTACGTCGAGATCTGGAACCTGGTGTTCATGCAGTTCGAGCGCGGCGCCGACGGCAAGATGACGCCGCTGCCCAGGCCCTCGGTGGACACCGGCATGGGGCTCGAACGCATCGCCGCGGTGATGCAGGGCGTGCATTCCAACTACGACATCGACCTGTTCAAGAACCTGATCCGTGCCGCGGGCAAGCTTGCCGGCACCCCGGTGTTCACCTCCAGCTCGCTGCGGGTGATCGCGGATCACATCCGCGCCTGCGCCTTTCTCATTGTCGACGGCGTGCTGCCCTCCAACGAGGGCCGCGGCTACGTGCTGCGCCGGATCATCCGCCGCGCCGTGCGGCACGGTTACAAGCTCGGCATCCAGGAGCCGTTTTTCTACAAACTGGTCGCGGTGCTCGAAGCACAGATGGGCGAGGCGTACCCGGAACTAAGCCGCGGCCGCGAGCACGCCGAGCGCGTGCTGCGCCAGGAAGAACAGCGCTTCGCCGAGACGCTCGCCAACGGCATGGTGCTGCTCGAGGGCGCCATCCGCAAACTGCATGGGGTGAAGGTGATCGACGGCGACACCGTGTTCAAGCTCTACGACACCTTCGGCTTCCCCGCCGACCTCACCGCGGACGTGGCGCGGGAACGTGGCTTGAGCGTTGACCTGCTGCGTTTCGAGGCGGCAATGCAGGAGCAGCGGCAGCGCTCGCAGGACGCGAGCAAGTTCGGCGTCGACCTGCGCGGTGGCGCCGCGCTCGATGCGCGCACGCTGTTCCAGGGCTACGAGGGACTGGAGGCATCCGGCCGCGTGGTCGCCTTGCTGAAAGCGGGCGCGCAGCTCCAGGCACTCAGCGCCGGCGAGCAGGGCGAGGTCGTGCTCGATCGCACGCCGTTCTACGCCGAGGCCGGAGGCCAGGTGGGAGATACCGGGGAACTCACCGCGGCCGGGGTGCGCTTTGTGGTCACCGACACCCAGAAGCGCGGTGCGGCACATGCGCACCTGGGGACTCTCGATGAGGGCATGATCAGGGTCGGCGATACGGTGGATGCGCGGGTGGACGGCGCGCGCCGCCAGGCGACCGCGCTCAATCACAGCGCCACGCACCTGCTGCACGCGGCACTGCGCCAGGTGCTCGGCACCCACGTACAGCAAAAAGGCTCACTGGTGGCTCCCGACCGGCTGCGCTTCGATTTTGCGCATTTCCAGGCGCTGACGCCGCCTGAGCTGCAAAACATCGAGCGGCTCGTGAATGCGCAGATTCGCGCCAACGTGCCGGCCGAGACCCGCACCATGGACTACGACGCCGCGGTCGCCGCGGGCGCCATGGCGCTGTTTGGGGAAAAGTACGACAAGGAAGTGCGCGTGCTGCGCCTGGGGGATTTCTCCACGGAGCTGTGCGGCGGCACACACGTTCGCCGCGCGGGCGACATCGGGCTCTTCAAGATCGTGAGCGAAAGCGGCGTCGCGGCCGGCGTGCGCCGCATCGAAGCGCTCACCGGCGAGGGCGCGCTCGATTACGTCGAGCACGGCGAGGGGCTGCTGAAGGAACTCGCGGGGCTCGTGCGCGGCTCACGCGAGGATGTGACGGACAAGGTGCGCGATCAGGTGGAACGTACACGGCAGCTGGAGCGCGAAATCCGCACCCTGAAGGATCGGCTCGCTTCCGGAGCGGGCGTCGACCTCGCGGCCGGCGCGGTAGAGGTCAAGGGTGTCAAGGTCGTCGCTACCAAGGTGGCTGACGCGGATGCCGGCGCCTTGCGCAACGCCGTCGACCAGTTGAAAGAGCGCCTGAAGTCCGCCGTCGTGGTGCTCGCGAGCGTGCAGAGTCCGACCAAGGTGGTGCTGGTCGCGGGCGTCACTGCCGATCAGACCGCGCGAATCAAGGCGGGTGAGCTCGTGGGCGCGGTGGCTGCCCTGGTCGGCGGCCGCGGCGGCGGCCGCGCCGACTTCGCGCAGGCCGGCGGCAGCAAGCCCGAAGCACTGGATGCCGCGCTCGAGTCGGTGCAGGAGTTCGTGCGCGCCCGGCTCAGCGCCTGAAGCACGCTTTGCCGCGCGCGGGGGCCTTCAGTATCATGGCCGCCCCGCACGCGGGCCGACCGGGTTTCCGACGACCCAACTAACTGAAGCAAAAAGTATTTTCAGTGAGCGGAGAGATGGCCGAGTGGTCGAAGGCGCGCCCCTGCTAAGGGCGTAAGGGTCAAAAGCCCTTCGAGGGTTCGAATCCCTCTCTCTCCGCCAATAACCCTTCTCAGATCGTTTCAGATCGTCTCGAAAATATCAGAAAATACCGAGAAACGTAGGGTTTTTTGTTTCTCAGGCGATCTCATTCCGTCCTTTGCTATTTCGCGTTCCTGTTGGTACATTTGCTGGTACCAACCCTGTTGTGCTCAAAAGTACCAACAGATGCTCACCGATTCCCTCGTTCGCAGCGTGAAGCGCTCCGACCACCCCCGGAAGCTCTCCGACGGCGGCGGTTTGCACTTGCTGGTCGCCCCGAACGGGGGCCGCTACTGGCGCTACAGCTATCGGTTCGATGGGAAACAGAAAACCCTCGCCCTGGGTGTCTATCCAGACGTGGGGCTCGCCAAGGCAAGAGCGCGTCATCGGGAAGCAAGAGTGTTGTTGGTCAACGGCGTTGACCCGGCCGCAGAGAAGCAGACCTCGGGAAAGACCTTCGAAGTTATCGCGCGAGAATGGCACGACCACTGGAAGGCGGGCCGCCACGAGCGTCACGCCCATTACGTCCTGAAGCGCTTGGAGGCGGACATCTTCCCCGAGATTGGATCGCTTCCGCTGTCGGAGATTCCGACCTCAGCTTTCCGCAACGCGGTACAGAAGATCGAGAAGCGCGGCGCCGCAGACATTGCCAAGCGCGTCCTGCAGACCTGCAGCCAGATCATGCGCTACGCCGTGGCCCACGACCTGACGACGCGCAACCCCGTCGCGGACGTAAAGCCGGGCGACGTGCTGAAGCCGCACAAGCGGCGCAATTTTCCACGCGTCGATGCCGAGGAGCTGCCAGACCTCCTCCATGCCATCGACACTTACGTGGGCGCGGAACACACGCGCCTGGCTCTCCAGCTCATGGCGCTGACGTTCGTACGCACATCGGAGTTAATCGGGGCCTGCTGGTCGGAGTTCGACACAAAGGCCGCACGCTGGAATATCCCGGCAGAGCGGATGAAAATGAAGACCCCGCACATTGTCCCGCTGAGCAAGCAGTCTCTCGAACTGGTAGAAAAGCTGCGCAATGTCTCGTTCGATCGCGCGTTGGTATTTCCGGGCGATGTGAATCCGAAGAAACCGATGAGCAACAACACAATCCTGTTTGCGCTCTACAGAATGGGTTATCGGGGACGCATGACGGGACACGGCTTCCGGGGTGTTGCCTCGACGATCCTGCACGAACAGGGTTGGCCGCACGAGCACATCGAGTTACAGCTCGCGCACCAGGAGCGAGACGACACCAGCGCCGCCTACAATCATGCGCTGTATTTGAAACCTCGCGCTGAGATGATGCAGGCTTGGGCGGATCACCTGGACGCGCTTCGCCGCAAAAAACAGGAACACGCGCAGCAGCGCGCCGCCTGATTTCACTAATACCGCGGACTCATCACGCCGGATACTTCCGAGGGCGGCCCGGTTTGCGAAGGGTCATCGCCTCGGACGCCTGCGGAGCGCAGTAGCCTTCCGGATCTTTGATCCACGCTTGCAGGGCCGCGGAGGGCCAACCGCACGCGCGGCCGCCCAGGTGTACCGGAGCTGGGAATCTCTGCGCGGCGATCCGGCGATACAACGTCGGGCGGCTCAAAGCCGTGATTCGCAGGACGTCGCGAATCCGAAAGAAGGCCGGCGCCGGGCCATTTCCGGAAGCGTCTGGGTTCAAATTCCCGCCTCCCTGCTTCGACGGCGAGCACTGCACCTTTCCGGCGACGAAGCACGGCAGGGCGCCGCGCATTCCAGCGGTAGACACACTTGCCGCGGATGTCGTCTCGTGCAACGACGCAGAGGAATCTCGTGCGAAGGATGCGAGCATTCAACCGTCAACTCCCGCGACAACCAATCCAAGACATCCGATCGCAGCCAACCGACCTGGCGCCCGTGATACCGACGCCGCTTCGGAAAACGGCCCAGCAATACCAAGCCAGAAATGATGAGTTTCGGGCGACGCGTGAGGCGCGCTACGTCATGGGCGCTGAGAAGCTCCTGGAAGGGAAGCGGCGGTTCATTGATCCAGCGGGAGAGCGTCACTCTCGGGCCGGCGGCCGCGACAACTGGATCACTGGGCGATGAAGTCCTGCGGTTCATGATCAATCCCCATCCAGATGATTAGACCTAGGGAGCTTTCAACAGGAAGACTCCTTCCGCAGCGGGGGAAATCAGGGTGAAAATGGCCTCAACTGGGATTTCGAGGTAAACGCCCGGATATCCAGCTCCCGGGTCGACTGAGTACTGGATTGGCGGCGCGGTCTGCGCCAGAGGTGGCCATGGGAACAAGCACGCAACCCGAAGCGCGATTCGAACACGAACTGGAGGTCTTTCGGCGAGAGGCCGATGAAGCGGTTCAGCATCTCTTTGCCTACCTCACGATGCACGCGGTCGCCGGCGACCACAAGTCTGTTCGTCAAGTCTTCAATTCCGACCCGCTCTTCTGGATGACCACGCTGCGCGCACTGCAAACGTCGGTCTTCATTGTGTTAGGGCGTATCTTTTCTCAGGACTCCGAGCACAACTTAGACGCTCTCCTGGGCATTGCCGAGCAGGATCGAGAGATCTTTTCGCGAGAATCACTGGCACGACGGAAGAGCGAAATCCAGGGTCTCGATGTGGACAAGTACGTCAGCGAAGCTTATGTACCCACGGCCGATGACTTCCGGGCCTTTCGGCGGCAGGTAAAGGAATGGCGGCGTATCTATGAAGCCAACTATCGTGCGGTGCGCAACCAGATCTTTGCGCACGCAGAGGTCTCAAAGCCCGATGATGTGGGGACGTTATTTGCTAAGACGAACATTCAGGAGCTCGAGGTCCTGGTGACCGACCTTGTCGGGTTGCATTCAAGACTCCAGAATCTGCTGCAGAACGGGATTGCGCCTACCCTGGTACGCGGGAACTCTTCAGTTCAGGCCATTCGTAAGATGCCGCCTGCAGAGAGGCGGCGCACGCTCCATGGCAGAGTAACAACTGATACTGAGCGTGCTCTGCTTGCGGTTGCCGAGAGCGCTGATCAAAGGGATCACCCGTGAACGCATCGGGATCGGCGCAGGTGCTCACGCAGGAAGAACTCGAGACTCCACGCAGTTCCGCCGAGATGCTGGCGTGGGTGGACGCAGCGCACGCGAGATTCAACACCGCGGAGCTGAAGGCAGTATTCAGAGCAGGCAAGCACTTCGCCGACGAGTTGGTCCTGGAGGCTCGGCCAATGGCGCTTTTCGCGAATCGCTATTACGGGGCCAGTTCGCAGGTCGTGATCACTCATGTGCTCGGCAACCAAAACTACGACGCCCTTGTTGAGGATTCGCGTCAGCAGCCGGAGTCCATCCGTTACCTCGAAGTGACCACCACGCTGAAGACATACGAGGAGTCGCTTCGGATGGAGCTGCTGACCAAACAGGGCCATGTGGCGGCCTACGGGCCGGTCACCGCCGTGGGCCCGCGCCACAAGCGGGTATCGATCAAAGCAGAAGGGATAGCGCGTGAACACAAGGCGATTCGCGCTGAGCACCTACAGCGTGTGCAGGATGCGGTCGGGCGCAAGGTGAAGAATAGGTACGAGAGGAATACCGTCCTGATCGTTGCGGTGGACGATTCGGTACCCTTCCGAGAGCAGGAGGACGTCCAGGTCCTTGATAAGCTGGCGAAGGAAGGCCTGGTACCGATGCTTAAGGCCACAAACTTTGCCCTGTTGGCCCTGGAAGGAGGCAACGTCCTACATCTCTGTTACCCCATCGCTTGAGCCCTCCGTTTGAAGCGTAGTGATGGCTCACGCCGGCGGCCTGCCGAACGACGACGTTACTCCACCAACCTCCCAAACAACTCCCTGGGATCCGCCCCCAACACCCTCACAATCTCGATAAACTCGACCACATCCACCCGTCGCTCTCCGGCCTCCATCCTCCCTACGAAAGAATGCGGCCGTTTGATCCGTGCGGCCAGGTCCCGCTGGGTCATGCCCGCCTTCCCCCTGGCCTCGACCAGGATGTTAACTAGATTCTGATGTCCCCGGCTGCGAAGCGTTTTACGCAGCACCCCCGCTCTTGTCCCCCTCGCCATGGCGCCCTGCTCCGAAAAGTGGAGCAGCATAGATAAAGCGCAAGCCCAGTTGCTCGCATAATGCGAGCAAGATATGATCTTTCGAGCCTACTTGATCGTCGACCGCGTGCCGGGAACTTTCCGCACCTTGACCGGATCTCAGATAGCAGGCTTTCCCACCATGAACGCACACTCCCAAGTCCGCTCGATCATCCGTGGCGGCCTCGGGCTCACGGGCGAAGCACTGCGTCTGCCGCTCCTGGCGGTCCTGTCACTCCTCGCTCCCGCGGTCGAGGTCATCTGCGGCGGCCTCTTTCTCCTTGGCGTTTTCGTCTCGATCCTTTTCAAGGTCTCCGCGGCGGGAGCCACCTTCCCCTTCTGGCTCATGATCGGGATTTCGCTCGGGTTTGCTGGGTTCGCGATCCTCTACCACGCGCTCATTGGACTGCTGTCGCGGTAGTGGTGGAGAGGTTTGGGCTGGCTCCGCGGGTCGGCAATGCCCACAATTCGCGTAACGTCGGCGCGAGCCCTCGATGAGGAGGGCCCCGTGGCAGTCCGAGCATTCCCCGAGTGTTACGTCCTCCGCCTGGACCACCCCCGTGGCGAGCTGGACCGCGTGCTCGAAGTCGAGGTCCGACTCAGGCTCCCACTCCTGGAACGCCTCCAGCGCCTCGCACAGGAGTTCGCCGTTCTCCAGGCTGGGCAGTCGCAGGGCGGCTGTTTTCCCGGTGCGCGCGCTCGTCGCACCGAAGATCCGGCACAGGGACGCAAACAGCGTCGCTTCACTGCGATGTCGCCGCGTTTTGAAGAACACATGAAAGGCGCTCGGGGCAGGACCCCGGCGCCGTTCCTCGGGATCAAATCCCCAGCGCCGGCGCTGCGTCGTCATCTGATCGGGAGTCAATCCGCTCCACTGACAGACCGTTTGCGTGCGTGCGCCGTGCGACATCATGCGGATGGCGAGCTGATAGCGTCTAAAGTACCCGCCCAACCGGTCGTCGGTGACATGGATTTCCATATGCCGGCCCTCCCAGGCCGTCGGCCGCCGTTTCTTCGCTCTTCAACGGGGTTTACCGGGGATTTCCCCCGAAACTCCCCCCGGTAATTTGGTGCTCTCCCTTCGACAATGCCGCTCCCTTTTTTTGGGGCCGGCATGTCGAAGTCAAAACGAAAAGCACAAATCATCTATCACCCCCCGTCGCCGCCGCGATGGAAGGGACGGGATTCGCTGGAGCTCGTGTATCAGCTGAACGAGCGCTCCCTGACGCTGCTCGCCGAGGCGGCGAGAAGCGGCACATCCCCGTGGCTCGCAGAAACTCCCCACCGCGTACTTTGGTCGGAGCTTACGACCGCAGCCATTCAGCGAGCCGCTCGATTCCCGTTCGTGATCCTGGAGGCCCACTTCACCGACGACGAGTGGCGGCGAGCGGCTTCGGTAAACCCGCAGGACGTGATCGAAGAGGGCCTGGGGCCGAGTTGCTGGCCGCAGGAGGCGACTCAGCAACTGATGAGCGAGGCCCTGGTCTTTGCCTGGCATACCGCCAGGTGGGATCGGCGGGTTGCGCGCCTGTCGCTGGGAGTGTCGGCCGGAGTGGTCGGTTTGATCGCGGCGTTCACGCCGCAGCAGCTCGCCGTGGTCTCGGCTAGGCATTGGGGCGTGTTGCGGCTGCGGTGGCAGGACGAGCCGGATTTCTGGGCTCGCCTGCTTGGCGCCGCACAGGATGCTGATGAGGAGGCGCTTTCCGAAAACCATCTGCACGCCAAACTCCTTTTCTCCGGCGAGCTGCTTGCGCGCTCAACCGTGGCTACGGTTCCGGCATAAGATCGGCTCGCGCGACTCCGTTATCCATAGCTTGAGGGGAGGAGCGGCCCGCTCCGCCGATCAGCCGTAATTGCCGGATCCGCAAGAAGAGGTCGACGCCTAAACCCGCCCGTCCCCTCCTTTTATTTTCGAGCGCCTTGAGCTTTTGGTGTGCGTGCCCGTGAACCCACCCCGCACGACTTGCCACCGCACGATCTGATTAAGACGAACGGGCGAGCGATTTCCCCCTGCCATTCGGGCAGCCCGTGCAATTCAAGCACGATTCGCGGAATTTCCCGCTCGGCCACATTAAGATACCTGCGCGCCGATTTGATCCTCAGCTTGCGGGCGCCTTAGAAATGCCGCTAAAGCGAAGCGACCAGCTTCCATTTTCGATAGCCGATCAACGGATTCGGCATTCTCCGCAAGCTGCGAATTCGGCGCCTCTGTCAGACAATGAGGTGTTGGATGTGCAGGTAGTGGTATTGAAAGTTGGAAGCTCAGTACTCGCAAGCCCCGACGATCTGCCGTTGGCCGTCGATGAAGTCTAACGGCGCCTTCGCGAAGGCTCCGCGTAGGTGCCGGGTGTTGGCCAACGACTCTGGCGGGTTGGGAGACCTCTGGAAGATCGCGCGTCGCCGCCGCGACGCTGCACGAGTCCCTCAGCCAGACCCGAGAACGTGGTTTGCAAGCGGTGCAGGGTTTGAGGATTCGGGACCCAAAATGCTGCGGTGCAGCATCCCTCTCGCCCCCCTTCATACGTACAGGTCCACGAATCGTCCGGTTGTAATGGATCTTCAGGACGCAAACTCGCACCCTCGTCCATCATCGACCGCCGGGATTTCTAAGGGGCAATGGCAGGGATAAGCGCGCCTCATCCATCATCAGTCACGTGGCGGACCGAAAAGCATAGGAAGAAGATTGGACGATCACGCCCGGCATCGTTGGCTCGCCTCCCGCATCCTGCCCCACGAGGGCGAGGTCCGAGGGTGGCTGCGCCGTCATGTCCACAGCCTCACCAGTGCCGACGTCGATGACCTGGTACAGGAGGCTTACGCCCGCTTGTGGCTGGCGGACTTTGCTTCGATTGTGAACGGTCGCAGCTACTTCTACGCCACCGTCCGAAATCTCTTGCTCGAGCACGCCCGCCGCGCGCGCATCGTACCCATGGAGCGTCTGGGTGAAATCGAAGCGCTGCGCATCCCCAGTGAAGAGCCGGGACCTGAGCGTCAGGTGACGGCCCGCCAGGAGCTCGAACGTCTGGAGGGCATCATCGACGCACTGCCCGAACAGTGCCGTCGCGCCTTTCGCTTACAGAAGTTTAGCGGCTTGTCTCAGCGGGAAATCTCGCAGGCGATGAACATCTCCGAAAAGACCGTGGAGAAGCATCTCGCGGGTGCGCTGCGACGGGTGTTGGAGGCGCTCACGAGGGAGAGTGACTCGGTGAGAAACGACTTAATGGTATTGGGACATGACGCCAAGTCCAACGATTGACGGCGAAGCGGCGCGCTGGGCGGTGCGCCTATCGGCAAGCGCGCTCGCGGCTTCCGAGCAGGCCGCACTTGATGCCTGGCTCAAGCAGGACATGCGGCATCGCGGAGCCTTGGTGCGCGCGCAGGCCGCTTGGCTGGATCTCGATCGCGTTGCAGCGCTCGCTCCCATTGAGAGTCCCCAGGAGCGCGAACCGGAAGTCTTGCCGCCTGACGCTCAATGGACGAGAAGGAGCCTTCTCGCCGCTGGGCTCGCCGCCGCCGCACTGACCGGCACAGGCGGTGCGTGGTGGGTGTGGCGCCAGCGCGGGGAGGTGTACGTAAGCGGGGTCGGTGAAGTTCGCCGTGTCACGCTTTCCGATGGTTCGAGCTTGGCTATGAACACCACTACGCGCGCAGTGGTGCGCTTCGATGAAGCACACCGTGACGTGGAGCTCGTGCGTGGGGAGGGCCTCTTTGAGGTGGCGAAAGACCCTGCCCGTCCCTTTATCGTTCGAGTGGGCGGTGTCTCGGTGCGCGCGGTTGGCACGGTGTTCTCGGTGCGGGCGGTTGATCGTGATGTCGATGTCACCGTCACCGAAGGGGTGGTTGAGGTGGCTGATGCCGCGAAGATGGGCTCAGCCTCACTGCAAAGAGTGTCGGCCGACGAGCGGGCGGTGGTGACCGAGGGGCAGGGCATTAGGCTTGAGCGCGTTGCGCGCACCGACGCCGAACGCCACCTCGCCTGGAGGGACGGCATGTTGGCGTTTGACGGCGAGCCGCTCATCGAGGCCGTGAAGGAGATCAATCGCCACAACCATCGTCAGATCACAATCGATGATCCAGCACTGGCCGCCCGCCCCGTGGTCGGCCTCTTCCGCGCCAGCGACACGGCGGGGTTTGCCCAGACCGTGGCCACGGCGCTCGGCGCTGAGAGTTCAAGCGACGGAGATGTGATTCATCTTCGTGCCCGCAAGCCGTGAATCTTTTCTGACACCATGGGGGAAGGCAACGGCCCCGATCATCTCCTCGTGAACGCGCTCCTGAAAAGCGCGAACGGGGAGAAGGTCAATGCGTTTTTTTGCGCCAGCCGGCTCGCGCGTGGGTGAACTCATTCTGATTGCGGTGCTCGCCGCCGGCGGGCTGCCCGCTTTTGCAGCTGAGGTGCACCAATTCGATATCCCGGCGGAAGGCGCACCGGCCGCCATCCGAGATTTCGGTGCTCAGGCGCACGTGCAGATCCTGGCGGCCGGCGAGAACGTTAAAGACAAGCAGCTTCATCCGGTATCGGGCGAATACTCCACCGATCAGGGCCTGCACATCCTGCTCGCGGACAGTGGTCTGACTCCGCAATACGTCGGCGATCGGTCGATTGCGTTGGTGTCGGCTGGTTCAGCGGCCGTCACCTCATCCGGAGCGCAAGTGTCCCCTCCCGCCGGCAGCAGCGATGATTCCCAGCCTCGGAGTTCCCTTCAGCTGGCTCAGGCGACTCCTGGACAAGCTCCGAGCCCTGCTACCGTAGAAAGGCAAGACGAGCAGGTGTCGGATAACAAGACTGCCCCTGCTCAGAATATCCCCGAGATCCTCATCAAGGGATCTCGAATTCTTAACGTCGACGTCAAACGCACCGAGGATGATGTTCAGCCGTACTACATTTTGGATTCGGAGCAAATCGCGCAGTCAGGCGCCGTTAACGTCGATGATTTCCTGAAGCAGCGCCTGACCATGAACACAACCATTCAGTCCAACAACCAGGTTTATAGCACCGGTGGTACCAGTCTTGGCACAACTAGCACGATAAACCTGCGCGGCTTGGGCACGAATGAGACGCTCATCCTTGTCAATGGACGTCGCTCCGCTAGCGTCACATTTCAGGGAGCAGCTACCCAACCGGACATCAATGGAATTCCGTTGTCGGCGATCGAGCGGATCGAAGTGTTGCCCTCAAGTGCCAGCGCCATCTACGGAGGTGCAGCTGTTGGTGGCGTCGTGAATATCGTTCTCAAGAAGAACTTCCAGGGCGGCGATCTTAGCTACGGCTACGAGAACACCGTCAACGCTAGTGCGCCTCTGCGCACGCTGAACGCCACCTATGGGTTCTCGCTTAACGACGGGAAGACTCAGATCATGCTGGCCGGTCACTACTCGGACGGCAATGTCTTGGTTGGCCAGGACCGCCTCAGCTTAACGCAACGTGGGATCGCGACGATTCTAACGAACTCCCCCTCCTACCTGTACAACGGTGCGAGTCCCTTCCCTGGTGCCACTCCGAACATCGCGGGTGTGGACGCCAACTTCAATCCTACAAATCTGATTCTCAATAACGGCACGCCCCTCAATTCCCCAATCACCTCAATTCCCTCGGGCGCAGCCCCAGGTTCGAACCTCTCTCCGGGTCTTCTAAGTAATGCGGGAACCTACAACCTGAACCTGGCGCCGGGCACGGGGGCGTACGGCCTGCAGAACCCGATCGGGACGGTGCCGCGCACCAAATCCCTGATGGTCACGGTTCGGCAGGAATTGACGCCGATGTTCGAAGTCTTTTCGGACTTCTCGACCCTAACCAACGCGAGCCGCACGCTGGTTAACCCTCTTGCAAACGGTCTGCTGGTCCCGTCGACGGCTCCGGATAATCCCTTCCAGGAAAATGTCTTCATCACCTTTCCGAACGCCTTGTCGGCGCCATCAACGACCGACAGCACCACGCAAATTGTCAGCACTGGTCTTATAGCGCATCTGTCCGGAGATTGGAGCTCGGAGCTCGACTACACGTGGTCGCGCAACTCATTTGAATCAGCTTACGATGCGTACGACAGCAGCTCGCTCGCGTCTGCCTTGGCCACCGGCGCTGTAAATCCCTTTGTCGACACGCTTAAGTTTCCTTTGAACTTGAGCTCCTACCTCTCGCCCAATACTTACTCCGGGCAATCAACCTTGAACGACGTCGCTCTTCATGCCTCGGGTTCGATCGGGTCACTCCCATCTGGTCAAATCAGGCTCACGGTTGGTTTGGAGCACCGCAAAGAGGGCAGCGATGACGCCAACCTCTACACACTCTTTCCTCTCACGCCGGCGCTCAACGTGCATAGCCTGTTTTTCGGGCAGTCGCAGTCGACGGACAGCGTATATGCGGAGGCGCTAGTTCCTCTAATAGCGGCGAAGAATGCGCTGCCGTTGCTCTACTCGCTGGATCTGCAACTCGCCGGACGATCGGAGAACTACACAGTCCACGCCGGTACGTCTTCCAAGAGCATTACGCCAATCGCCCTTCAGGCGACTGATCCTCCGCAGGGAGTGCATACGACGATCAAGTACACGTCAACGAATCCGACGGCTGGGTTTAAGTATAAGCCCGTGCAAGACGTGACTTTCCGAGTGTCTTATGCGAAGGCCTTTCTACCTCCGACTGCGGGCCAGCTGCTGCCTAACCCAACACAGTGTGTTTCGTGTGGATTTGTTACTGACCCCCAGAATGGCCAGAGCTACCCCGTCAATCTCATTCTGGGCGGCAATCCGAGTCTTAAGCCGCAGACCTCTAGGGACTGGGACATTGGAGCTATATGGGAGCCACAGGAAGCCGTCTTAGCCGGCCTGCGGCTCGACCTTGAATACTACAAGATCACGCAACCAAACTACATCACGAACCCGGGGGCGCAGCAGGTTGTCAGCGATCCGGCGTTTGCGAACCGTGTGACCCGTGATCCCACAACCGGACGCATAACTGTGGTCGACTTGAGCCCCCTGAATGCCACGGAATACAAGACCAACGGCTGGGACCTGAGGTTTGACTACCGCAAGCCAACGAACGTGGGGACGTTTGATCTTCACATCGTGGGGACGGTGATTGAGCACGACCTGCGTCAGTATGCAATCGGCTCTCCGTTCCTCGATTATGTTGGCTTCCCTGCGGATGGGGGCGAAGCCAAGACCAAGGCCAATGCGTCCCTCACTTGGGAATACCGGCAGTGGACCCTCGGCTGGCAGACGACCTACTTTGGTAGCTATCTGCAGCTAGGTTCACCCGGCGACCCCTTTGTTTTTCAAAACGGGCCCTTGACGTTTTTCACGGCTGCCCAGGGGAGCTACAGGATACCTTCGCAGACGTACCACCAAATCTTTGCAAGCTATGTGACCCGTGACATCGGCTTTGCTCATAACCTATTTTCGAACCTCACGGTTCAGGCGGGCATAAAGAACCTCTTCAATAGTTCGCCGCCCTTCGATGCCTTCTATCAACCCTACTTCTACAGCCCTTACGGTGATCCTCGGCTGAGGGACTATTGGGTCAGCGTTAAGAAGGCGTTTTAAATTGCCCCGCGCCCCAGCTCGCTGGCTCGCAGCCTTCCTGCTTGTGTCGCTGCACGCCCCTTACGTTCCCGCAGCGGCGTTCAGCTCGGATAGTGGCGATTCGTTGGCGGCGCCCTTACCGCTAAGTGCTACCCGACACATCCGGTTCACGACCTCCGAAGGCACATGGATGTCGGTTGACGCCTCTCCAGACGGGCGGCGACTCGTCTTTGATTTGCTTGGCCGCCTGTATCTGCTGCCCGTCGAAGGCGGCGAAGCGACGCCCATTACGGATGGATCGGGTTGGGACTGCCAACCGAAGTTCTCACCGGACGGCCAGCACATCGCATTCATCAGCGACCGAGGTGGCTCGGACAATGTCTGGGTGATCGACGCGAATGGTGCCGATCCGCGGGAGGTCACGTTCGAGAAAGCGTACCTGCTCAGCTCGCCGATCTGGCTGCCGAATCAGACGGCAATTGTGGCTAGACGCGCTCAGACCAGAGAGTCTCCGGACGATACGCGCAGTATGGAGCAGTGGATTTACCCGCTTGATGGGCATCAGCCGCACGCAATCGCCGCAACGAAAGCTGCGTATGTTGCGAGTGGCGCAACGGTCGACTCCGAAGGAACCCATCTCTTCTTTGCGAGGCGCGAAGTCCAAAGTACTGGAGGGCCGTGGGAACTCGTACAGTCTGCGATCCCTGCGCGGACGACGGTCTCGCTACGTGGACTATTCCCGCAGTCGACGCTGCGTGCAGTCGTCTCACACGACGGGAATTGGCTTGCATATGTTGTGCAACGTGGTGAGAGACTTTTGGGTCACACGACGTTGCGCGTCCGCAATCTGCGGACCGGTGCGGATCGCGAGGTGGCGCGGCCGAGGCAGCGGCCCGATGATTTTTACGGCGCTCCGAATGATCTGCTCCCGGGCTTTTCGTTCGCACCGGGCGACCGCGCTATTTATGCCACTGCTGGAGGGCACATACATCGGTACGACCTGGCTAGCGGGCGCGACCAAGTCATCCCGTTTACCGCGCACGTCGACCAACTGCTCGCGCCGCTTGTCCGAACCACTCACGCTCTGGGCGATTCGCTGGCTGTCCATGAAGCGATCGGTTACCAATATGTAGGTGCAGACGCGGAACATGGCCCACGATTGCTATTTAGCGCCGTCGGACGCATCTGGTTGCTTGCTGACGGTGCTAGTACGCCAATGCCGCTGACGCCGCGAGACGGTCTCGGCAGCTATGCCTTCGATCCACGCCTTTCCCCTGACGGACGTTGGGTTGGGTACGTCACGGCCGCAGATAGTACGGGCGGCCACGTCTGGAAGGTTCCCGTTGACGGCGGAACGCCTCGTCGGCTTGATGAGAGCGGGGGATCCTACTCAAATCCCGTGTGGTCGGCTGACGGCAGTCGGATTGTCGTTGTCCGCCGGCGGGGGACGCCCCCCGTCTTCTGCCTGTCGCGGTTGTCGGCTGAAGGAGGTCCACTCCGAGATTTCGCAACACTTCCCGCCGGCACGACTGGCGCCCGCTTTCTTGACGCAGGGGCACCACCGGGCCGCATATCGTTCGTCGCGTTTCACGTTACGCGCGATGATGGAACAGTTTGGTTGGCGGATGGCACAGTTGGCTCGATTGGCGACGAGGATCGAATCGAGACGTCGACGTGGCAGGTGCGCGGTCTGAGCCAGCAGTGGGAGCTCAGGCCGCCACTTTCAAATCTGGCGATCTCTCCTGACGGCCACTGGGCGTTTGTGCGGTTTGACACAGATGCATCAGTTTGTGCAGTTCCGAACCCAAGCCCGCGTCCCCGCGTTCTCGTGAGAGGGGGTGGTATTGCACGGTGCCATCAGGTAACCGTATCGGGCGCGCGCGACCTTCAGTGGATTGACGACGGAATGACTCTCGGTTGGAGCTACGCGTCGCACTTCTACAGGGTCCCCCTGGCGGATGTCCTTGCATCGGATGATCGCAACCACTGGCGCGTCGTGGACACTCCGATTCAACTGACCGTGCCGCGGCCAGTGCCTCGCGGATCGCTGCTGATTCGCGGCGCACGCGTCATCACCATGCGCGGCGACGAGATCGTACCGAATGCAGACATACTGATCACCGCGGGTCGAATCGCCGCAGTGGGCCCCTCAGGCTCACTCGCTGTACCGGGCGGCTCGGAGACGCTGCAAGCAGCGGGGGCAACCGTTATCCCGGGACTTATTGATACGCATTACCACCCATTCCAGGACCCCTTCTACTCCTACCCCTTCCGAGAATATGAATTGCTGTTCGCGCGGGGTGTTACGACGGTTCGAGATCCGAACGCGCCACTAGGCCGATTTCTGGAGTCGGAAGCGTTTGCCGTGACCGAAGCGCCGCTCCCTCGAGTATTCGCAACAGGGGCGGGAATTATGCCCCCTATCCAGTCCGTCTCCAGCCTTACCAGGGCCCGCGAAATAGTGCGCCGCAACCTCGATGACGGCGCAGTGGGACTTAAGCAGTACATGCAGCCGCGGCGGAGGCAGCGACAGTGGCTAAGAATGGCTGCAGGCGAGTCAGATGTAAACATCACAAATGAAGGGGCCGATGATGCGCACTTGGAACTCACCATGGTGGCGGATGGCATGACCGGAATTGAACACGCGCCGTCAATCGCCAGCCTGTTTCACGATGTGACCACGTACATCGCCCTATCAGGCACGACATTTACGCCCGTGATTGCCGGTGGATCGTTGGGGGGCGACGACGCACAGATTGAACTGGCACGCCATCCGGATGCTCGCGACCTCGCGCGAACTCTTTGGCTATATCCGGATGGGTTTGGGCGGCCGGATCTAATAGCGTCGGTAGCGCGCCGGACAGAGCCCGGCATCGCACTCGCAATGGCCCAGGCAGCCCGCGATGTGGTGCGAAATGGCGGGCGCGTGAGTGTCGGCGCCCACGAGCTTTCAGCAAATCTGCACCAAGAGCTCCGCTGGCTTGTGCGTGGTGGCATGACCCCGCTGGAGACGCTGCGCTGCGCGACGCAATTTGGGGCAGATGGAATAGGGTACGGCGATGAGCTCGGGTCGCTCGCGCCAGGAAAACGCGCTGATCTCCTCGTGTTGAACTCGAACCCGCTAGACGATATCGGAAACGCTGACGACATTCGCTACGTGCTGAGGGACGGAATCGTCTACGACGCAAAAACGCTCGACGAAATATGGCCTCATCCACAACCCGTCCCCAGCGCGAGGCCGGATGACAAATAGTCGAAAGAACATCCGGAATTCCAACTTCTGTCAACTAGCTTCCGAGGTTGGTCTTCAATCGGCGTGCAAAATTGACTCGGATATGTGGCGCTCGCCGGATGATCCGACGTACTCGGCTCGTGCGACAGTGAAAGCCAACGTCGGCGAAGCGCCATTGACCGCTTGCTCCGTGCACCGCGTAGCTTGACCCGCGACCGTTTCACGGCGGCTTATTAGGTAACCGGGGTATCAATGAACTCTTGTATCGCACGTACCATTATTCTCCCGTTGGCTCTGACTGTCCTTGCGCCAGCCAACGCGACCGAACTGCAAAATGCTGCGACCGTTTCGGTGGACACAGCGGATACGAGTCAGTCGGGCGGCTTAGGTCGAGAAACACTCACCGTTGAAGACATCTTGTCAATTCAGAAGCTAGGTGTCACGCAGCCGTCGCCGGATGGAAAACTGATCGCGCTCGAGATCGGGCGCGCGGCAAACGCGGATTCGCACCGACACCACTTCGATAGTGAGGGGTGGGATGTCTGGCTCTATTCGCGCGACAACGCACAGTTGCGCAACTTGACGAACGGCGCGCGCGATGGCAGCAGTTACGGATCGCCAAGTTGGTCGCCAGGAGGAGAGCGGTTGGCGTTCACGGCCCGCACTGATGACGCACTTATGGGGCTGTACGTCTGGGACAGGCGATCGAACGCGACCCACCGAGTAGGAGACACCGAACTTGAAAGTTCAACGGTTGCTTGGCTCACCGACACAACGCTCGTCTGTGTTGCCGCGCCGGCTGCTCTGCGGGAATTGAGCCAGGATGGTCGAGAGCGGTTGCGTCAAACTGTCGATCGGGAATGGGCGAAGGCAGCGCGCGGGATCGAGCCGACCGCAAGCGTCCTTCAGAGTGGTCGGGATCTGCCGGAGCCCGAGCGCCCGCAACTACACATCGTAGTGTTGGATGTCACCTCGGGAAAGATGCGAACCGTAGCAGACACCGAGACTTCGCGCATTCAGGCATACGGGCTGATGTGGTCAGTATCGCCGACCAAACACTCCCTACTGCTCATTCCTGCAGATCTCCCGGCCGTTCCGCGGGCCGATCAGCCGGTGGAGCTTGTCGCGCCACGGACTCGATTTGCTGTTGCCTCTCTTGCGGCGGACACCGCTGCTCCTTCAGTTCGATGGGTAAGCTTACCTGCGGGCCTGCACCTCGACGGAAGGTTCGTGTGGTCGCCAACTGGAGAGTCGCTCGCCGTCCACATAGTGCATGGACGGCCGCTCGATGCCGTATCAGCTGAGCGGGCTGTGGACGGTGAGCCTCTTCAGAATGGGGAGAACCGGCGGCACCCGGAATGGTTTCTTACGGTTGGAGGCGGGCCGCTTGTCAAGGTATCTGACAAAGACCCCATGCATGAAAAGGTGCTGGCTTGGGTCTCTCGGGCAAAGGACGTAAGCCAGCCTCCAAACCCTGCCAGGCCGACGCGCCATGCGTCACTCGCAGCCTACCTGCCCGAGCAACACCTGAGCGTCTTCGCTTCAGAAGAAATACCGGGTCCAAGCGTGTGGATCGGGGACGGAACATCTTCGCGATTCACCGAAATACTTCACCTCAATCCACGATTTGTAAATATAAAGCCGCCAACCCAGCGCGTACTCACATATCGTGGTGCGGACGGAGACACGTTGCACGCGGTCCTGCGTTTGCCCTACGGATATCGGTCTGGAATTCGCTATCCAACGGTAACATGGGTCTATGAGGGTGAGGTCTACCCGCCCTCCCTCGTAGGTGTGGCCGACAACTTGGTGTTTCGTGACGCTCGCGAGGCGGAGCTCGAACTTCTCACCTCCCACGGGTACGTCGTTTTGTTTCCCGACATGCCACTCCCGCCCGAAGGCGTAGCAAATGATGACTACCTTGATATGCCGAAGGGCGTGATGGGGGCCATCGACGAAGCTATTGCGCTTGGGATCGCAGATCCGGATCGCACTGCCTTGATGGGTGACAGCTACGGCGGTTACAGCGTCTACTCGCTACTCACCTACACGCGGCGGTTCAAGGCGGCAATCGCGAGCGCCGGACTTCCTGACCTCGGCGCGGCCTACGGCGTGTTTCCGGCATCCATGAGGTACGACGGTAACAACGCCCGACTCATGGGCGCACGTCTTCATTACAACGAGCAGGGGCAAGACCACATGGGAGGTCCCCCATCAGCCAACGTGTGGCGCTATCTCACTAATAGCCCGGTTTATCACCTGGATCGCGTCGAGACGCCACTCCTGATGATTCATGGGGACATGGATGACGTGCCCATGGGAGGGACCGAGGAGTACTTTACAGGTCTCTATCGCTTAGGAAAGCGCGCCGAGTTCGTGCGCTACTGGGGAGAGGGCCATTGGCTGGTTAGCCCGGCCAACATTCGGGACATGTGGGCACGCGTCTTCGCATGGCTCGATGAGTTCGACGATGTCTCGCGGGACGCGACAGGCAAGATCATATTGGACGGCGATCACGTGAAATCGCGAAATGGGGCCCCAGCGCTGATGCCGAGCGACTTCCTTCGGTTCGAACCCAGACAACGCGTTAGTGAGGGCGGTTGAGGCGTCGTGCACTAGTCTCAGAATAGCTTCGAACATTTCACAGTCACGAATATCTAAGGAGACGAGACAGATGTTCAGAAAAACGCGGCATTTGTTAATCGCTTTCGGCGCTGCTTCGATGTTGTCGGCGACGGGAGCGCTTTGCCTCGCTGAACAACAGGCGGTGACGCAAACGGCCGGCGTGGACAATTCCCGGCTAGGCGCGTATCGAGCACTCGCGCAGCTGTCTTTCCAGGCCTTTCAAAAGGGGGACCGGGAAATAGCGGCCGAACTTGCTCGAATTCTCGAACGCACTTTGGACGCGGCAGGTCGCCAACCTCGATTCCTCACTGGAGTTCCAAGCGGATCTCGCTCGCGCCCGGGCTGAGCTGTCGTCCCGCTGACCGTTTCTCGGATTCGTCCACCTGGTCCGCGCTGTACGAGTCGAGCGTGGTCTAGGTCGTGCTCAGTGATCGCGACCGCTGAAAGCCCGACCCGGCGAAGATCGTGCGTGCCGTGCGCTTCGGCCGCCGTAAGAAGCTAGACCTCGGGAGGCGAAGAGGGCTTGGCCCCGGACGGCAGCGCAACAGCCTTTGATGGAGGGGTCACTTCGTCAGAGACGTTCGCTACGAATTGCGAGTACCGCGCCCCGCATGCTGCCCTACACTAGTCATGATGTTCGGTCGAAAGAAAAAAAGCGCACCCGCAGTCGCGCCCCTCCAGCCCGGCCGACTCATGAAGTGGTACCAGGCGCCGCAGAAGCACGTCGACACGGTCGTCTTCGTGCACGGGATCCTGGGTGACTACGTCACTACATGGGGGCAGTTCCCCAGACTTCTGTCAGAAGACGACGATCTGCCGGCGCTGGATATACTGCTGTGGGGTTACCGCACTGGCGTCTTCGCACGCAATCACGAGTTACATTTGGAGGGCGGTCATCTCGCTACCACGCTCGGGTCCCTGATTGAGCCGCGCAGCGGCATCATGCTGGTCGGTCACAGCATGGGCGGACTCATCATCCTCAAATCTCTCGTGGATCGGATGAAGGCCGGGTTTGCGCAGACGCCGCCTTGCCGCTCGGTCATGTGGATCAGTCTTTTCGCCACCCCACTGAATGGGACGTGGCTTGCGGGACTTGCGAATTCGCTCATGCGAAGACCCGTTCGCTGGGTTAGCTCCCTGTACAAGCATTTACTCGCCCTGTCGCGCGGTCGGTTCGTGGAAGAGTTGATGCAGGAGGTACGCCCGCGTATCTACGAACCGGACGCGGAGACTGCTCGCCACCGCAGGATTCCCATTCGCATCATCGCCGCGACACGCGATGGGGCCGTGGATAAGACGGATCGGGATTTTGCCCTAGCCCCGTACACGAGTCCCCCGGCGCTGCAGCTGGATGAGACGCATGGCAGCGTCAAGCTGCCACTACACGCGGAAGACCTACGCTACAAGGTGCTGGTGACGGACCTTCACTTGGGCTTTGCGGCCACATTCCGGGCGCTCTCGCGGGCGGTGATTTCAGGCGCTTCGGAGCTGGAGCGAGCGGCCGCCCTGTATGAGATGCGCAAACGCTACGGGCGGATCATCCGTCGGCGCCTGCGCGATCGAGTCCGGCACATCGAGTTTCATCAGGAAGCCGAGAATGAAGCGTTGCTCCTGCTGGCGACGTACGGAGAGACTGCTGAGCTGCCGCCTTTCATGCTCGTGGACTACGCCTTCGAGCAGCTCGCCGCGCGGCGGCCGCAGTGGCGATGACGGATCGCTCGCAAAAGCTTCGCGAGCATCCGACCAGTCAGCGCCACTGGCGAGAGTGGTACAGGATTGTCTACCCCAAGCTCTACTACGCCGCATTTCGCCTTGCGAATGGCAAGGTGGCCGAAGCCCAGGATCTGACCCAGGAGGCATTTGCACGCTTTCTGGATTACCGGGCCATCGAACGGGTGACGGATGATCGACATGCGATATCGTTCCTGATTAAGACGTGCCGGAATCTGGCCATCGATCGCAGCGCCCGGGCGCGGAATATCCCGTTGCAGGAACTCGGCGAAATCGAAGCGACCGAAACGCCGGATCTTGAACCGAAGATCGATCTGGAGCGGATGCTTGAGAGTCTCGAGCCACGGGAGCGCGAGCTCATGCAATGGGCCCTCGAGGGGGTAAGCCTTGCGGAGATGGCCCGCCGAACGGGTAGCACATACACGGCCGTGGGCGTCCGATTACACCGAATTCGGCAGGCTCTTAAGAAATCCTTCCCACTTGAGTAAAGATTCACCCGGCTACACGGTGTTAATGAACAGTAGCCCTCACTTTGCTCGCCTGAAGGCCTATGACTACCCTAAGACAAATCGCCCGGGACCCTCGTAAGGCCCTGGCAGATCTGGAAAAAGACCTCGGCGTGGGCCCGGGAGGCCTAGTCCGGGAAATGGACCGCTTCGCCGGGGAAGCCGGCGATTGGGCGGACCATCTGCCCTATGCCCTAGCGGGGCAGTACTACGACAGCCCCAAGGTCCAGGCCGCGTATGCGTCGCACGTGGATGGGTGTCCGACGTGCCAGCGGCTGCTCGACACGTTGCATCCGTCGGACATTCAGGCGGGAGATTTCGCCCTGGCCGCCCTGCGAGCGCAGCCGAATGGATTCACCCCGCGATCTTCGTGGGTGAGGTCCGCGGCGGGTGGAGCAGGGGTGACGCTTGCGCTCGGCGTCGTGGCGTTTTCGCTGTGGGGACCCGAGCTCGCGACTGTGGCATGGATTCCCAAAGAGCGACCCGCCCTCGTGCTTGAGTTGAGGACCCAGCCCGGCACGCTCGTTCGACTGCAGAACAGCGACATTCCGGTCGAGCGATACAAGGCCGCGCAGGTCTATTTCTCCGCGGACAAACCGGACCTGGCTTGGCAACAAATCGGGCAGGGTCTGGAGCTGGCGGGCCTCACGCCGGTGACGGTTCGTAGGATTTCCCATGCTGCGAACGTGCCGTCGGAGGAATCCGCTGCCGCGCTTACCAGTGCGGCGCAGCGCCTGCACGCACTCCAGACGAAACTGGCGGGTGGCCCGGTGAAGGATCCGACGCTGTACCTCGAGACCGCGGAAGTGCAGGCGAAGCTCGGGTTCAATGCCGACGCTCTGAAGTCGATCCGGGCATACCTGCAGGCCACTAACGTGGATCCGAAGACCTTGGCGGACTTCTCCAAGGCTGCGGTTTCCAAACCCCCGAACCTGTGGGCGGCAGACACCGTAGGGTCCAATCCGTAAGTCGCCGACGAGGAAATCCGATGTCCAAACACTGCGCCCCCGGACTTGATGATCGCTGCCGCGATGAAAACGGTCAGATCCGTCACAAGAACGGGAATACCCGTGTCGATACGCTGCGTGAAACCTATGGCCAGAATTTTGCCTCCGGAGTTCGCGGCGACATGAACCTGGAGAATCTCCTGGATCGCACCGGCGCCGAATCGCTCCGCCAGTTCGTTCGGGACAAGTGCCGCTGAGGTGGCCTGATCCGCCAACCGCGCTCACCCCTCCCGCGCTGATCACCTCGCTCTTTCGCGTTGCAGTCCGTCAAGGACTGCACTGCACAAACGCCTCGCGAAGTTCGCGCCCTATGTGCGGCGTATACTGCATCGAGTAATTCGGACTGCACGACCGGTCCTTGCTTCCCGCGGTGCGTCTGAATCCTCGCGGCGTATCCATGAGCACTTGGGGAATGATCAGCCTCGCGGTCAACTCGCTCGCGACGAGCGTGTCGGGTGCTCGATTGGCCTTCGGGGGCCTCCGCCCGGATGACCCGGACACACTCAAGAAGACGAGGTCCCTGGGTCAATTGATCGCGAGCGTCCGCGACAAGCCGATCCACATTGTTTATGTGCATGGCATGCGCGCTGATGGAACGGGGGCCTCGGACCCATTCCGGAAGGGACTGTGCAAATACGTACCGAGTTTGTGCTCCCTGGGACTCCCACCTGCGAAGCTACCCTCTCATCCGCTGGACTTGGGCGCTAACCGCCCGAACGCGACGTACCTGGAGCTGCCGATCTGGCGCAGTGATGTCGAGTGGCAGGCCAGCCGGCCTTTCGTGGATCGCTACATATATTCACGCCAAGGCGCGGCTCCGGTCATCGTGGATGAGGTGAACTGGTGGCCGTTGCTCTTTCCGCCCAAGTGCCGGTTCATCGTTCATCCGGAAATCGACCTTTCGGGAATCGACCAGCATCACCTGAAACTCTGTGCGAGATCGGTTCCTCCGTATTACCCCTGGCTGACTCAGGATGAATTGACGAAAGCGCTGGCGCACAAGCCGATTTCTGCCGGCGGGGCTCGAGTGAACGCCTATATCAAGCAGCAAATCATGAACTGGGGACTGACCGACGCGGTACTCGCGCTGGGCCCATTGAGAACCTACTTTCGTCAGGCCATGAATCTTGCGTTCGACTACGCCGCCCAGATCGACGCAAGGGGGATCGACACCCAGGAGTTCGTCGTGATCTCCGAAAGCCTCGGGAGCTTTGTGGTGCTGGATGCGTTTGCGAACATTTTCGAGGACTCCCGGGCGGGGGAAGCGGTCGGTGAGCGCACGGCGGACTTGTATTTCTTTGCCAACCAGTTCGCGCTCCTGCAGCTCGGTCGTATCGATGAAGGGCCGGCGGCGCAGACGATCGAGGGAACTCCTCGGCCCGTTCCTGCGCCCGAGCGGCCCGCATCGCCGGTCGATCTTCTGCGCTTATGGGCCACGGCAGGCCCGCTGGAGTTTCAGGGTCGACCCAAGCAGGTGATCGCCTTCAGCGACCCGAGTGATCTTCTCACCTATCCGGTGCCGAAGCTTCGCGATGCAGACGGAAAGGATGTGGCACTCGTCGTCAACGTCTATGACCGCAACGAGAGCAACTGGTTTGGTCTCTTCGCCAACCCTGCAACCGCTCATACCGGCCACAGCGCCAATGACGATGTCCTGAAGCTGATTTTTCGAACCCGCTAACTCACTGATCAGGGCCTTAGATCAGCTGTCGTCAATTCTGGCCCGCATTCTTGCGACGGGGAGATAAGAAATGACCGGGCAAGATCGGACGTCAGGACAACCGAAAGAGCCTGCGAACACGGGCGAGGAGACCAAGATGAATCCAAAGATCTACGCCAACCGGCCTGCCTGGCTTGTGGTTGCGGCCCTTGCAGCGATCGCGTTGTTACTGGCCACGGCGTGGGTCGCTGTGTGCGCCTGGCACTCGCACGATCCTAGGCGCCTCTATGTTCTCGGCGCCATTTGGGCCGTCGGTCCCCCGACATGGTTCTGGTGTGAATACTTTTTCCTCTACCTGCCCAAAGGAAATCCCGCCGGATTCGAGCAGTTCAAGTACGGCCAGCAGGTGTCGGTCGCGATATGGGCCGGAGTGGCCCTCGCCTTGTTTGCGTACGTTTCGAGTGATCACTTCAAGCCCGACAAGCCGCCCGCGGCCGTTTCCTGCACTCAATGCCCCGCACAAACCCCGTCCGGACCGCAGGCACGGCAAAGCCCGGGAAATGTCACCGACCCCGGTCAAACGCACTGAGACGCTTGAAGCGCGCGAATCCCTCCTTTTATTTGGAGTACGGATAAACCCAGGCATCCGCAGCAGGGACCTATCCCCGCGCCCGCGAAATTCGCTGTAATGTGGCGATCGTGGACGAACCGCTCGAGTCTTGGTTCAAGCGTGAGGTCTTGACTCACGAAGACATGCTCATGCGCTTCCTCGCGCGCGTGTGGCCGCATCGCGATGAACTGGCCGACATCCGCCAGGATGCCTATGCCCGGGTCTACGAAGCAGCCCTTAAAGTGCGCCCGCACTCTCCGAAGGCCTTTCTTTTCACCACCGCCCGGCACCTCATGGCCGATCGCGTCCGACGCGAGCGTGTCGTTTCCATTCGCGCCGGTGGGGACACGGATTTTCTAAACGTCTTGGTAGATGAGATCTCCCCCGAGCAGCACGCCGCGGCCGGCGAGGAGCTCACGCGATTGGCGCGCGCCTTCGACCACCTCTCGCCTAAATGCCGCGAAGTCGTGTGGCTGCGTCGCGTGAAGGAGCTATCACAGAAGGAGGTCGCAGCGCACTTGGGACTTTCGGAAAAGACAGTCGAGAAGCACTTGCGCAACGGTGCGCGGCTCCTGGCGCACTACACGCGCGCGGATGCACTGATTCCGCGCACGACGAGGGCCGAGTTTGGGGAGAAGACGGAGTTTGAAGAGCACGATGACGAGAAGTCCGGACATGAGCACGGAACACACGCAAGAGATTGAATACGCGGCGAGCGAGTGGCTCATCCGCCGCGACGGGGGTACCTGGACACTTGCCGATGAGGCGCGATTTCAGGCGTGGCTGGACGCCTCCACGCTCCACCGGGTGGCGTATCTGCGCCTGGAGCTTGCCTGGGAGGACGCCGCGCGCCTGAAGGCGCTCGGCGCCGGGATCACAGGCGATCAACCTCCGCTTCCCGGCCAGTGGAACCTCACCCCTTTTTTTGAGGCGCGTGATCAAAAAGTCGCCTCGACTGAGGAGGAGGGCACCCTCACGGGTGAGCCCCTCGACGACCCGCAAGACCCGGAAGAGCACGAAGGGCCCCGCCGCAACGCCGAACTTTCCGCAAGCGTTGGCGAACCGGGGCTACGACCCATCAACGCCGACGCGAAAGGAGTCAGGAGCCGCCGCCGCTCGCCGCTCGGCACGTTCGCCCTCGCCGCCAGCATCCTTCTCGCCCTCGGCGGCGCATATCTGTGGCGCGCGCCGGGAGGCGATCGCTATGCCACTGCGATAGGTGGCATTGCTTCCGTGCCCATGACTGACGGCTCCCGAGTTACGCTAAACACGGATACTCAGATCCGCGTGGACTTAACTGCCTCGGAGCGGCGGATTGAGCTCAAGCAGGGGGAGGCGTTCTTTGAAGTGGCGAAGGATCCCAGCCGCCCCTTCGTCGTCCACGTAGGAGGCAAGCGCGTCACTGCAGTGGGGACTAAGTTTTCCGTGCGGCGTGACAACGACGACATTGAAGTCGTTGTGACCGAGGGTCAGGTGCGCGTGGACGAGGGGACGGGGGCGAGTGGTAGCGCGACACCCGAGGGTCCCGTATTTCTCACCCCCGGCGCCGTGGCTCATGCGAGCACCGCCGGCGTCTTAGTGCGGCGAGAAACCGTGTCGGAGGCCGAGCGACAGCTCAGTTGGCGCGCCGGGATCCTCATGTTCCGCGATCAGACACTCGCCGAGGCGGTCGCGGAATTCAACCGCTACAACCAGCGCAAGATCGTGATCGAGGATCCCAAACTGGCGGACTTGAGGATCGAGGGAAATTTTCGCGCGACCAACGTGGACGCGTTCGTGCGCCTGCTCGAGAGCGGGTTCGCCGTACGCGCTCGCACCGAGGACGCCCGCGTGCTTCTCACAGCGAATTAAACCGTCACGTCATCGCCATATTTCTTTTGGAGGGATAGAGAAGTCTTAAGCGTCTACCCGACTAGACCATAACTACAGCTCTGTTCGGGAGACCTTTCGATGCTGACCAGCATGACCGTGCGCGGCACACTGCTCGCTCTCGCCTGTGCCATTTCCGTGTCGGCCCATGCCCTGGCCGATGCACCGAAGAATGTTGATATTGCCGCAGGGGAATTGCGGCCCGCGCTCCTGCAGTTGTCCAAAGCCTTTGGTGTCGAGCTTCTCTATCAACCCGCGCAGCTGAAAGGCCTCCATACCGCAGGGGTGAGGGGCACCTACACGCCGGACGCCGCGGTGCGGATTCTGCTTAAAGGGACGCCGCTTGAGCTGCGTACCGACCCGTCGGGTGCAATGTTAGTCATCGATCCGAAATCACCGGCTGACGCAGCCGTCACCTCTTCTAGCGCGCAGACGAGTCCTCCTGCGAATAACGGCGACGAGTCTCAGTCTCGGAGTTCCCTTCAGCTGGCTCAAGCGGCTCCTGGACAAGCTCAGGGAGATACTTCGGTAGAGAAGTCAGACGAACAGTCCTCGCAACAGACGCCAGCCAAGAGTGAAGGCGCCCTCTCGGAGATCCTCATTAAGGGCTCCCGAGTCATGAATGTGGACGTCAAGCGCACCGAAGATGATGTGCAACCGTACTATATTTTGGATTCGACGATGATCGAACAGTCCGGCGCCACCAACGTCGAGGACTTCCTAAAACAGCGCCTGACGATGAATACAACGGTCCAGTCCAATAGCCAGAGCTACGGAAGTACCCTTGGAGCGACAAGCAGCATTAACCTCCGTGGCCTCGGGACCAATGAGACGCTAATCCTAGTTAACGGCCGACGTTCCGCGGGGGTTACGCTGTTTGGCGCTGCAAACCAACCGGACATCAACGGAATTCCCCTGTCTGCTGTAGAACGAATCGAGGTTCTACCCTCGAGCGCCAGCGCAATCTACGGAGGTGCGGCAGTTGGTGGCGTAGTGAATATTGTACTCAAACGGAACTTTCAGGGAGGCGACATAAGCTACACGTACGAAAATACAACGGAAGCAAGCGCGCCATTACGCACACTGAACGCTACGTACGGCACTTCGCTCTTTGGTGGCCGCACCCAAATCATGTTGTCCGGTCACTACGGTGACGGGTCGGTTCTTGTCATGCAAGACCGCCTTGGATTAACCGAGGGCGGCATTGCCAGGATCCTTGCTAACTCACCAACATTCTTCTACAGCCCAGGGGTGCCGTTCCCCGGTGCCACAACAAACATAGCGTCCGCAGATGGAAGCAATTTGATTCTCCGAAACGGAACACCACTCAATGCACCGATTACATATATTCCTGCGGGATCCACATCTAATTCAAATCTTGGCCCTGGCCTTGTAAGGAACGCGGGAAGCTATAACTTGAATCTCGCCCCAGGTACCGGACAGTACGGCTTACAGAATCCAATGGGCAACGTGCCGCGCACGAAGTCCGTGATGCTAACTGTACGACAAGAAGTTACCTCGAGCATCGAGGTGTTCACGGAGTTGTCAGATAACAGTAATAGCAGCCGCACGCTTTACAACCCGTTCTACAATACGTTCCCAGTACCGTCGGCCGCTCCGGACAATCCCTTCCGGCAAGATGTATTGGTTAACATTCCGAGCGCCTTGTCCGCGCCATTTGCTACAGACAGTGTAACGCGTAGCGCGACACTGGGTTTATTGGCGCGCATTTCCGATGATTGGAAATCGGAGCTTGACTACACATGGTCGGAGAATTCGTTTGAGTTTGCATATGACCAGTATGACTACACGGCTCTTACTGCGGCCCTCGCCGACGGCACGCTAAATCCCTTCGTCGATACGATACTCCACCCGCTAACGCTTGCGCCGTACCTCAGCCCAAACACGTTCGATGGACGGTCCACGTTAAACGATCTGGGCTTGCGGATTTCCGGCTTTCTCGGATCACTGCCCGGAGGGCGGCCCACATTAACAGTCGGGCTCGAACACCGAAAAGAAGGTTTCGATAACAGTAGTTACGTTGTGCCAACGCCGTTGACGCCTGCAGATTTTTTTCAGCAGGTGTTCTTCGGCCAATCACAATCCACCAACAGTATCTACGCAGAGGCGGAGGTACCGCTCGTTGCGGCTAAGAATGACATCCCGGGGGTCAGAGATTTAGATCTTCAATTGGCAGGACGATCCGAACGGTATCAGGTGCACGCTGGCACGGCGTTCGCATATCTGGCGCCTCCGGTTCTCCAGCAGTGCTGCAATCCACCGCAAGGTGTTCATTCGACGATCGGCTACACGTCGACCAATCCGACGATCGGTTTCAAGTACAAGCCGGTTGGCGACATCACTTTTCGGCTCTCTTACTCGAAGGCTTTTCTTCCCCCAACCGAGAGTCAACTTCTTTATAACCCGACTCTCGATTCACCAATACCGTACATCTCGATCACTGATCCAAAGAACGGACAGACCTACCAGGTTAATACCACGGGGCGTTCGGGAGGCAATCCAAATCTGAAGCCGCAGACTTCTCGCGACTGGGATCTCGGGGTAGTACTCGAACCGCAAGGGGAGTTGGTAAAGGGTCTGCGCGTGGACGTTGAGTACTACTCGATTACGCAGCCAAACTACATAACTACTCCGTTTCCTCAGCTGATTGTGAGCAATCCTGGGTATTCGAGTCGTGTTACGCGGGACCCAGCAACTGGTCTAATAACGGTTGTCGACGTGAGTCCGCTAAACGCCACTGAGTACAAGACTAGTGGGTGGGATCTTACGGTGGACTATCGCAAACCCACACGTGTGGGAACATTTGGTCTCCACGCTCTGGCGACTATCATCAGCCATGACTTGCGGCAGTACACAATCGGGGGACCGTTCCTCGACTACGTCGGGTACCCGAATGACGGAGGGGAGGCCAGAACCAAGGGGAACGTAACACTGAGCTGGGAATACCGGGGATGGAGTGCGGGGTGGACGACGACATACGTCTCGCGCTATCTCCAGCAAGGGTCGCCGGGGAGTCCCTCCGTCGCTCAATTTGGACCAAATGACGTCTTAACACAGGCTCAAGGTGGTTACTCGATTCCGTCACAGGTATACCACGAGCTTTTCGCAGGCTATTCGTTTCACGCCGCGGCGGGGCCTCGAGCATGGAGCGTGAACAGCATCCTCTCAAATGTGACCGTTCAAGTGGGTATCAAGAACATATTTAATACTTCACCACCGTTCGACGCATTTTATAGCCCGTATTTTTACAGCCCCTACGGGGACCCTCGCCTCCGCGACTATTGGCTCACAGTGCGGAAGGGCTTTTGAACGAACGCGGACGCTGCATCGTGGATCGGCATTGGCGTTCAGCTATCAGTGAATTGCGTGTCGCGCGTTAGACACTGACGGGCGCTCCTTGTCGTCAAGGCTGGGCGCAGGCCGACGGAAACGCACATGGTGGAAGATTCGATGGCAAAAGTCGTTCAGCGCATTTGCACCGCCGGGTCCATGCTTGTCGCCACGTTTGCGGCTGCTACCGTCGCTGCAACCCCTCCCGACGGAGCAAACGGGCTGGCAGGCCAACATGTCGAAGCAAGGCAGTCAAATGGAGAGCAGCTCAAGCGCTTCTCGATTGATGAATATCTAAAGCTTGAGGACCTCGGGAAGATCATATTAGATCCCAGCGCAAGAAGGCTGGTGTTTGCGCACATACCAGCGGTCGGGCAGTTGGTCGACTACGGTAGCGATATGAGTCTGCAAACCGGAACGCTGATGGTCGCAGATCTCACTTCACGCGCAAAGGCGCGCGCACTGTTCGACCCAGAGCAAGGAGCGGCTTACGTCCCAGAAAGCTTTTCGCCGGGCGGCGAAAGGTTGGCGTTCTACCGCATTAAGAAGGGGAGCGTGAGCCTTGGCGTGTACGACTTTGGGACCGGATCCCTTCAGTTTCTGGCCCAGACACCCGAAATCTCGGGGACCATGAACTACTCTCCAGTGTGGGTTTCCGGTAGCGAGATCGTTTACCCAGCGTTACCGCCAGGCCGCCAACCCGCCGCCATAGAGCTTCGGCGTTACACGGGCGCACAACTCTCTGAGGCATGGAATAGGACTTGGGAGGGACGGGAGGTTTCCGTCAGCGAGGTTGACAGCCACGCGGACGGCGGGGGCACTAAACCGCGGGCCGGTGAATTGGTTCGAGCCAACCTAGTAAGCGGCGAGGCGAAGGTAATGGCCGCGGGGCTGTTTGTTGACCTTCGCGTTTCGGCGGATCGACGATATCTAGCCGCTTCAAGAGAATACGAACGTCCTCAGCCAGTGCCCGAACGGCTCAACGTTGATTGGACACTGGCTCGTCTCCAGCTGAATGTCTTTGACTTGAAGGCCAACACCACTAGGGTGGTTGTACCGAATGCGAACATAGGGATGGGGAGTTTAGAGTGGTCCCCTAGTGCCCACAACCTGGCGTTCTTTGCCTGGGATGTTGGAACTGGCGTTCAATCTGGCAGGTTCCACATTTACGGCGCTCAAACCCATCAGACCCAGGTATGGGCGCACGTTGGGCTGGATTTAGCTTCGGAGCGTGAGCGGGGTTTGTTTGAGCGTCCAGAGCGTGTTGTATGGGTCGGCAGCAGACTGGCGATTGTTGCGAGGGCATTGCGAGCTGGCGATCAAACGCCACACTTTACGTATTCTGGAATGCCCGATTCTCACCTACACAAAGCAGACTGGTTTCTGATTGGTCCACGGGGAAAGTCACGGAATCTCACTAGCCAGTTCGAGGCCGTGTCTCCAGTTCCTGTAGGTGTCAGCTCCGACGCATTTTGCGTCGTAGCCGACGGCCATGTCTGGCGCATCAACGCCGCAGAAGAAAAGAAAGATCTGACCCGAAACATCAACGCGGAGTTGGAGGATGCCGCGGAGCACAGCGTCTCGCGCGCCCCCTATACAGAGAGCGGCGTTCTGACGTCGACATCGCAGCCGGGCACGATTGTCCTAGTGGACGTCGGGGCGGAGCATGCGGTTCCGATCGTGACGTCTTCAGATCAACCCGTGCAACCTCTTGCTGCATCTGCTCGAGCGGGCGTCGTCGTACTTCGCGATGATACCGAACGCGGAACAGCCTTATTGCTGTGGCGGGCCGGCGGCGAATCCGCGCCGCTCGAACAAATCAATTCGTTTCTTGGCGACATCGCGAAATCTCACTGGCGGACGATCACTTACCGCGTCAACGCCCAGCGCCAGCTCAAGTCATGCTTTCTGCTGCCTCCTGACTATGAACCGGCGAGACGGTATCCGGTCGTGGTAAACAGTTATCCTTGGCAGGTCTGCCCCGCAGATATCGATTCAGATCGTGCTTTTCGTCTGGGGATAGGGACGGATTTTTTTTCCGCCCTCCCTCACCTGCTTGCAGCGGAAGGGTACATCGTATTCTACCCGAGCAATCCGGGTGATCTCGACAGGACGGCCAACGGACCTATTGGCGGTATGACTCAATTGGTGTTGCAGGGCGTAGACGCTCTTGCGGCAGAGGGCTACGCCGATCCAAACAGAGTCGGTCTCTTTGGTTTTAGCCAAGGTGGGATCACATCACTTTGGCTGGGCACGCAAACCGACCGCTTCCGGGCCATTGTCTCTGTCAACGGATGGGCAGATCTCGCTAGCCACTACCTGTCTAGCACGGTCGATGGACTTTTCTACACAGACCTTGGGACATTCGCGGGCTCAAGCCTGCGTTACGAGACTCTGGGAAGTTCGGAATTCGGCTTGGGACAAACTCCGTGGAGCGACCCGGGGGCCTACGTAAGGAACAGTCCAGTTTTTAGTGCAGACAAGATTCGAAATCCGATCATGCTTATTCACTCAGACATGGATGTCTTTCCGCTCAGTCAGTACGACGAAATGTTCACCGCGCTGTACCGACTTCGTAAAGAGGCAGTATTCGTCCGATATTGGGGAGAGGGTCACGGGCCGATCAGCCCGGCCAACGTTCGGGATATGTGGACGCGCATTACGGCATGGTACGCCCGATGGCTTGATGTTCCGGGGCCTGCCAATTAGGCGAAGGGCAGCAGCCTCCCGGGGACAATTGTGTGAGAGCCACGCTAGGGAAGAGTGAAGAAGCCGCAGCGCAGGGAGGTTAGAGCATTCCTGGTGATCGGACAGCCACGGAATCGGGATGTGTGAGTACGGCAGCAGCGCACGAGTGCGCTACTACACCATCTGATCCTAGACGTCTGAGCGCCAAAATCCCCCCATTCGAACCTCGAAACTTGCCGCCCCGCTCCTTACGCGCGTAGCGTTGTTGGGTTCGATAACGGGGATAGCAGGGTGTCGGATCCTGAGGATTTCTTAAGCCGGCTCTTTTCCGAGAGTCACCGGGCACTGCGCCGCTACGTGCGCGGCCTCGTGGGCTCGCGCGAGAAGGCGGAAGACATCGTCCAGGAAGCGTTCCTGCGCACATACGAGCACCGTAAGTCGGTCACCACGCCACGCGCCTTTCTCTTCTCTGCCGCCAAGAATCTTGCCATCGACGCCCGCCGTCATGAGCGCGTCGCCAAGACTGATTCGGTGGGGGATTTTGACGCTTCGGGAGTCGTATCGTCGGGGGCCAGCCCGGAGGATCAGGCGCTCAGCAGTGAGCGCTCGCGGCTCTTGCGGCAGGCGATCGAGCACTTGCCGCCCCACTGCCGCACCGTCTTCGTGCTGAAAGTGTTTCATGACTGCTCGTACGAGGAAATCTCCAAACGCCTTGGGATCTCGGTGAAGACGGTCGAAAAACACGTAGGCAAGGGATTGAAGGACACGCACCAGTACCTGAAGCGCCAGTACCGCGACTCCACCGCGCCACCATGAGCGACGTGCACCACATTCCGGACGTCAACGCGGTCGAGCGCGAGGCGGCTAAGTGGATCGCGCGCCTGAACGCCGATGACGTGACGCCTGAGGACCGCGCGCGCTTCGAAACCTGGCGCACCTCTCATCCCCGACACGCCCGGACGTACGAGCAACTCACTGCTACCTGGACTGAGCTGACCCGCGCCGGTCCCTTGGTGCGCGCCGTCTCCTTCGCCCAGTCCATGAATGAGGCTGCCTCCGGCCCTTCGCGATACTTCTTTATGAGGGGGCCGCGCCGCCGATGGATGCTCGCCGCTGCGGCGGCTCTCGCCGTGCTCGCTCTAAGCGCCACGCTGTATTGGAAGTCCTGGGGTCCGAACACCCTCTATACGACCGCTATCGGTGAGCACACGACGGTCTCGCTGCCCGACGGCTCGACCCTGGAGCTCAACAGCAACAGCGCGGCTTCCGTGGACTACACGAACGCCGCCCGCGTCATTCATCTGACACGTGGGGAGGGGTACTTTAAGGTCGCGCACGATACCAAGCGGCCCTTCTGGGTGGTTGCGGGTGACTCCTGGGTGCGTGCCGTCGGCACCGCCTTCAACGTGTATTTGAAGACCGATGACGTTCGTGTGACAGTGAGCGAAGGCACGGTCCGGGTCGGCTCAGCTGTTCCCCTGTCCGGTGGCGCACCCTCCGATGCCGCAGTCGCCGGCACCCCGATCGCGGTCCTGAACGCCGGTGAACAGGCGGACCTGCACGGCTCTGCCACTGCGACACGTAAACTCTCTACCGCCGAAGTGCAGCGCTCCGTGACCTGGCGCGAAGGCAGCGTGTACTTTGAGAACCAGCCCTTGAGCGAGGTGGTCCAGGAACTTGGCCGGTATACCACGGTGCATCTCGTGGTGACCGATGACAATATTCGCCGCCTTCCCGTCGGCGGCACCTTCCAGGCGAGTCCCCAAGGCACGGAAGCCTTCCTCACCATGCTCGAGCAGGGGTTCGGACTCACCGTGCATCGTGAGTCGGGTCGCGTCGTCATCGAGAGCCCTCAAATTCCGCCATCCCGCTGAAGCCCCATGACCTTTAAATCACTCGTGCGACGTCGTTTGCACGCCGCGCGAGTGCAACCGAATGGGGGCTTTCCGTTTCCCAAGAGTCGTAGTCGGCTGAACCCGCTTCGTTTGCGCGAGGCGCGGATACAACGACAACCGGGGAGACGTTCATGGGTAGCGATCAGGCTGCAGCCTTTTCACGCGGTGGACTCTTAAAGATGGCGTGGACCGCTTTTCTTTGCGCGGCAGGGCTCGCGCTCGCCGCGCCCGTGATGGCACTTGCCGACTCCGCGCGTTTTGACATCGCGGCCCAACCCTTACCGACGGCGCTGAAAGCTTTTGCCGCCCAGGCGCACATGCAGCTCCTGTATCAGTACAGCGCCGTAGCGAATGCGAAGGGAAACGCCGTCACCGGCGATCTCGAGAAGCATGCGGCGCTCGCCCAGCTGCTGAAAGATTCCGGATTGGAAGTGATTTACAGCTCCGATTCTGCCGCCACCATCCGTCCCTTTCACGCAACCGCGGTCTCCAGCGTCAAGGCAGATGATCCAGGTGGATCTGAGCCGCCCCCGCAACCCACCCGAGACTCCCTTCAGCTGGCTCAGGCGGCTCCTGGACAGACTTCGGGACCTTCTGCCGTAGAGAAGTCGGAGGAGAAATCTGGGAAGAAGGAAGAGCTCCAGGAAGTCCAGGTCAATATTCCCGAAATCCTCATTAAGGGCTCGCGAATCCTTAACGTGGACGTCAAGCGCTCCGAAGACGACACGCAGCCTTACTACATCCTAGACTCAACAATGATCGAGCAATCCGGTGCCAGCACGGTTGAGGACTTTCTCCGGCAGCGGTTGCCGATGGATACGACATTCCAGACTAACAGTCAAATTCAAACCCAACTCGGTTCCACGAGCTCGATAAACCTGCGGGGTCTGGGCGCCAACGAAACCCTGGTGCTTATCAACGGTCGGCGCTCGGCGGGTGTCTCGTTCTCAGGGACGTCCTACCAACCGGATGTCAACGGCATTCCGTTGTCTGCTATCGACAGGATCGAAGTCCTGCCTTCAAGCGCGAGCGCAATTTACGGCGGTGCCGCGGTCGGAGGCGTGGTCAATATCATCTTGAAGAACAACTATGAAGGTGGAGAACTTAGATACAGGTTTCAAAACACAACCAATGCAAGCGCACCAATACGTGCCGTGGACGGAAGTTATGGCATTTCACTCCGAGAAGGAACCACTAATGTCATGGTCGCCGGGCACTATTCGGATGGCGACGTCCTCTTTGTCCGTGACCGACTCAGCCTCGTTCAAGACGGTATTTCGACAATCCTCCAGAATGAGCCGTCGTATTTCTACAATGCGTTCAACCCGTTCCCCGGTGCGACGACGAACATCTTATCCGCGGACGGAAGTAACCTACTGGCAAAAGACGGTACTCCTCTTAATTCCGCGCTGACGTTCGTTGCTCCTGGAACCGCCCCGAATGCGAACCTCATCCCTGGACTCCTTCGCAACGCCGGAAGCTACAACCTCAATCTCGCTCCGGGCGCTGGCACTTACGGCCTGTTCAACGCACTCGGAAGTGTTCCTCGCGAAAAATCTCTCCTTGTTACCGCCCGTCAGGAATTTACCCAAGCTCTCGAAGGTTTTGTCGAATTTTCGACTAAGAGTAATTCAAGCCTCACATTCGGTAACCCGTTTAACGATACCCTGCTGGTGCCTGCAACCGCACCAAGCAGCCCCTTTCAGCAGGACGTCCTTGTTACCTTTCCTAATGCCATCTCCAGTCCATTTACCACCAACAGCGTGACGCAGGGGATAAGCGTCGGCATCATTGGTCGACTTTCAAGTAATTGGAAGTCGGAGCTGGACTACACCTGGTCGCAGAATAGCTTCGCGCTTAGCCAAGAGTTTTATGACTCAACAGCTCTGTCTTCCGCTTTGGCCGCGGGAACGGTAAACCCCTTCGTTGACACGATCGCTTATCCTCTAAATCTAGCTCCTTACCTAGCGCCAGCGAGCTACTCAGGCCGATCAACGCTAAACGATGTGGGGCTGCGAGCATCGGGCCTGGTTGGAACGCTTCTGGGGGGTACGCCAACATTGACAATTGGCATCGAGCACCGAAAGGAGGGGAGTGACAACAGCGATTACTACGAAACATTTCCGCTTACGCCGGATAACTCCCAGCACACCCGGTATTTTGGTCAAGCACAGTCGACCGACAGCATCTACGCGGAAGCGAACCTGCCTCTTGTGACGTCTAAGAACGCTATCCGCATGGTGCGATCTCTAGCGCTGCAAATCGCGGGTCGTTCGGAGCGCTACACAGTTAGTGCAGGGACGCCTTACGAATACTTTGCACCGGCTGCATTCCTACCGTTCAACCCTCCACAAGGCGAACACAGCACGATCAATTACACGTCCACCAATCCGACAATCGGCCTTAAGTATCAGCCGCTCGACGATTTGACGCTGCGAGCCTCGTATGCGAAAGCCTTCCTACCTCCCACGCAGGCTCAGCTACTTTCCAACCCAGCGCTGGATTCTCCCAGTCCCTATACGCCCATCACCGATCCAAAGAATGGCGAGACGTACAACGTGAATACTACTTCAGGGGGAAATCCGAATCTTAAGCCGCAAACGTCCAGGGGCTGGGATTTTGGCGCGATATGGGAACCGAAGGGGGGAATGTTGGAAGGCACCCGGGCGGACGTCGAGTATTACAGCATAACGCAGCCCAACTACATTACACGGCCTACTCCGCAACAGATCGTCAGCAATCCAATCTACGCGAGTCGCGTGACCAGGGACCCAATTACTGGGTTGGTTACTGTGGTGAATGTCAGCTTCTTGAACGCCACTGAATACAAGACGAACGGTTGGGATCTGGCGATCAATTACGAAAGACCCACTCCGGTCGGCACGATTGGTATTCAAGGCTTGGCCACTCTCATAGAGCACGACAAGCGCCAATACACGATTGGGAGTCCGTTTCTTGAGTACGTGGGCTATCCCGGTGAGGGCGGCGAAGCGAGGACTAAGGGAAATCTGACCGTGCACTGGGCATATCGGAATTGGCAACTCGGTTGGACGGCGACATACGTTAGCAGTTACTTGCAAGTCGGATCCCCAGGCAGTCCGCAGGATATTCAATTTGGGCCCAACCCATTTTTCACGCAGGCCCAAGGTGATTTCTCAATTCCATCGCAGACGTACCACCAGATATTTGGGAGTTACTCGTTTGGAAATAACCCGATGGATACTTCTCGCGTGGGACAACATCTATTGTCAGGTCTAACGCTCCAGTTCGGTATCAAGAATATCTTCAACAAGCTTCCACCGTTCGACGCGGCAAACGGTCCGTATTTCTACAGCTCGTATGGAGATCCGCGACTGCGGGAGTACTGGATTCAAGTTCAGAAGGCACTGTAGCGTTATCCAACATCCGACTGTGAGGACCTTGCGATGCTTCAAAACGTATACGACTAACGGGCACTCTATGCTTGCGGCTTATCTATGCGTATCCGTCCTCGGTACCACACTCGCAGCGACGACGAGCGTCGGCCACGCAGAAAGAGCCACGCAGACGACAGAAGAATGGTGTGGTTAGAAGATGTTTGGGAAAGCCAGCAGCTACTCGGTTTTTATCGCAATCGTTCTTGGTGCCACTGAAACTTATGCGGCGGTCGAGCCACCAGCGCCCGTCCAGCGAGGTCTACACCTCGATGATATTTTCGCCCTGGAGCACTTAGGCCGCGCGTCATTCGCGTCCGATGGGCGGCAGGTGGCGTTTGTTCGTGCGCGATCGCTCCAGACATTGAATGACTACTCTTGGCAAGGGATGAACGACGAAGGCAGTAGCAGCGACATTTGGCTGCAGCCTAATGCCAAGAGTAAAGCGGTCAATCTGACGAAGGGAATTACCGATGGTTCCGGTTGGTTCAGCCCGAAATGGTCGCCTGATGGAGTTCGGTTGGCCATGCTGTCCACCCGGGGAGACACCGTAGGACTGTGGGTATGGGATGGCAAGACCGGAAGAATGCGTCGTTTAACGACGCGTGCGTTGGAGCCACGCCCGTTTGCCTTCGCGTGGGTGGACCCGCGGCGGGTAGTCTGCATGGTCCTGCCGGACGGGGAAGAACCATACATGCTGCATGGAGACAGAGACACGCCACGGCTTGCGGCGGCCGGTTGGGCAAAAATGGCAAAGGGAAAGGAATCTACGGCCAGCGTGCTTAGTAGCGCGCCTAGAGATCTCTCTCAAAGACTGCCGAGCGAGATCCTTCTGATTGATGTGACTAGTGGCGCCGTCCGGGTGCTCGGCGACGGCAACGCGAGTGTCTTTGATGGCTGGCAACTGGCGCCCAACGGCTACGCGCTCGCGTATCTTGTGAAGCAGAGGGGATCCACGCCGCAAGCTCTGGAAAAACTGCGGTTCGCGTCGGGAAGCGAGTCGTTCTCATTGGAAGTAAGGGACTTGAAAGGAGTCCAACTCCTATCCCGCGAACAGGCCTTGTCAGATGTGGTTCCACGCTCTGTGCGCTGGTCGCCGGACGGTCGCGAACTGGCGTTTCTTGGATTCGAGGGGACCCGGAACAAACCACCGAAGCTCTATCGACTTCACGTGCTCGACGGCGGCCTACTAGAGCCGATTGACCTCAATGGTCAGGACGCGCTGCCCCTTGAACAGGGTGGGGCAAGACTTCAATGGACGACGACTGGTGACATTGTGGTTCGCGCTCGGAAACCTGCGGCGGCCGGCATCGCCGCTGGTACGGTGCGAGAGGATTGGTGGCTTGTCAGTCGTGATGGCGCAATCCGTTGCCTGACTACCTCGATGGTCCGTGTGCCCGAGAGACTTGTGCCGTTGCCTGACGGCAGAACGTTCATCGGTGTGTCTCAGGGCAAGGTGTGGCGAATCGGTCTGAATCGTGAGTCGGCGCAGGCGCTGACCGAGACATCGGGCTCTACCGTCGAAAATATTGTGTGGCCGCCGGACCCCACGTTGACACAGAACCCAGAGCCGGAAGGAGCGTATCAAAGAATAGTTCTGAGCACTCAGTCGACAAGGGAGCCCCTCGGTTATTCCGTGCTTGACCTTCGATCCATGAGTTTGACGCCGCTGATTAAGTCGAGCGTTGAAGCCGAGCTCCGGGACTATTCACCCGCGAGCGGCGAGGTTGTTTTCTCAGCCTCCGGACGTACTGGGGATTATCTCTGGCGGTACTCGTTCGCGAGTGGACAGGCCGACGAGATCGCGGCAACGAATGCATTCTTGCGTGAGATCGTTGAGGGACAGTTCAAGTCGATTGAATATAGGAGCCTCAACGGAGAAATGCTAAAAGCATGGATGATTCTCCCGACCGACTATCAGGTCGGCAAGCGTTACCCATTGTTGACTTGGGTATATTCCGAAGCGGTAGCCGACGATCTCCCACCTGATTCTCAGCGCATCGGTGAAGCGAACCCGCTCAACATGCAAATTCCTGCATCACACGGCTATGCTGTACTTCTCCCGAGCATGCCTCTGACTCCTAACAATGAGCCAGACGATGTCTTGCTAAAACTAACTGACGGTGTATTGCCTGCGGTTGACGAGGCGATCGCAGCTGGGATCGCCGACCCGGACCGGGTATTTGTCATGGGACACAGTTTGGGGGGCTTTTCAACTTACGGGCTTATTACGCAAACGCACCGCTTCAAGGCGGCAGTGGCGCTTGCAGGATTCTCGGACTGGGTCAGTTATTACGGTCTGATTAACGGTCGCAACCGCTATGGCGACCGCGCTAGCGAAGATCTATTCGCCATGCGGTATACCGAATCTGGCCAGGCACGTCTAGGCAGCCCGCCTTGGAAGGATCTCGGCCGCTACTTGCGCAATAGTCCTATCACCTATGTGGATAGGGTACAGACCCCGATACTCATTGTGCAGGGCGACTTGGACTATGTGCCGATTGAGCAAGGAGAGGAATTCTTCATGTCCCTTCTACGGCAGGGAAAACGAGCTGAGTTTGTGCGCTACTGGGGTGAAGACCATGTGCTGAACAGCCCAGCAAACATCCGCGACATGTGGGCTCGTGTTTTTTCATGGCTGGATGAGTTCGGTGATATCTCACGCGATGTAAGTGGCAACCTAGTTTTCGATGGGAATCGTGTGAAGTCGCGGGATGGGGTCCCACCTCTTAAGCCACAAGACTTCGCTAAATTCGACCGCAAACCTGAAAAGAGAAACAGAAACTGAACTTGACTATCCAGTGACAGTCCTAAGAGCGCTAAGTGATCACGCCGCTTCGAGTTAGGGATCGGAGTCACACCCCGTAAAACTAAGCTCAAGGAGAATAGACAAATGTCGGAAAAGTTTGGTCGATTGTTTGGGGGGATCAGCGCCTGTTTGATCTTAGCAAACGCGGTTGCCACTCCGGTCATGGCGGAGGAAAAAAAGGTGACGCAAAACGCGGGCATCGACAATACCCGAATGGGCATGCATCGCGCGCTCGCGCAGTTGTCCTTTGAGGCGTTTCAGCAGGGGAACCTGGACAGAGCGGCCGAGTTTGCTCGAATTCTCGAACGCACCTGGGACGCGGCGGAAGAGGGTGGTGGACCTCGCTCGCTTGAAGTGAAGAGCAAAGACCTGTTCGAGGTACTCGACAAGTCGATGGACAATTTCATTAAACCCGTCCTGCACTATGACACCAAGGCACCCGATGCGGCGGCCGTCAAGGTGGCCTACGAGGATTTCCTACGGAAACTCAAACAGGGCGACGAATCGCCAAAGTGAAGGGTACGGGCACGTCAATGATGGGACGCTCATTCGAGCGACTCCTGTTCGCGGTTATTTGCTGTGTGGTCGTCTGGGCACCGCACCAGGCCAGCTACGCCGCGACCCACACGCAATCCGATACGTTCGCGCGTACGATCTACCTCGTGCGCCACGGAGCGTACGATTCCTCAGCTGCCACCGAGTCGCCTGACGGACCGGGTCTAACGCCTCTTGGGATCACCCAGGCACGGCTGTTGGGTGCGCGCCTGCGAGGGCTGCCCAGCTCAGTCACGATGCTGACGGCGAGCACCATGGCGCGCGCCCGCGAGACGGCTGCCGTCCTTCACGAGTCCTTGCCATCCGTACCGCTGCAGGAATCGAACCTCCTTCGCGAATGCACCCCACCGATGCGCGGAGAGCAGGAGCCTGATCCCCAACTCGAGAAGGAGGAACGAGCCTGCCAGATCACACTCGATGAGGCGTTTAGGCAGTACCTTGTTCCCGCCCGCGCGTTGGAGCAGCGCGACGTGCTTGTATGTCATGGCAACGTCATCCGGTACTTCGTAATGAAGGCACTAGGCGTGGATACCCGTGCATGGACGGAACTCTCGGTCGCTCACGCGAGTCTTACGGTGATTCGAGTGCGCGCCGACGGCAAGATGAGCGTCCTCGCCGTCGGGGACGTCGGGCACATACCGCCGAACCTTCAGAGCTGGGGCACTGCTGCAGGCGCGCAGCTCGTCACGCCCTCTTGGCTGCCGACTCAACCAAAGCACGCACTTCAGTAAGGGCTGACCCCGGCGGGTCGAAGCCTTGCCCAAGCCCACTGTCCGAGGGAGGGAAAGTCTCCGTCGGTTCGTCTTACTTGATTCGAGCTCTAGAGCTAAGAGTAAGGAGTGAAAGATGATCCGTATCTCTGGAAAGGCGCGCGCGTTGCTGCTGAATGTCGGTCTGTGTGTGGCCCTGGCCACGGGCCTCATAGCGCCCTCAGTGGCCCAGGACAAGAAGGTCACCCAAGTCGCCGGCGTGGATAACTCGGCTATGGGTGCCTATCGGGCGCTGGCGAGTTTGTCCTTCCAGGCGTTTCAAAAAGGCGACCCGGCAACAGCCGCGGAGCTTGCCCGAATTCTCGAACGCACTTGGGATGCGGCAGAAGAGGGCGGCGGACTCAAGTCACTTGAAGTGAAGAACAAGGACCTGTTCGAGCAAATTGATGAGGCCATGGACACCTTATTAAACCCCTCATCCACTACACGACCAAGGCGCCTGATCCTAAGGCCGTGAAAGCCGCGTACGAGGATTTCCTCAACAAGTTGAAGCAGGGCGATTGAACACCGCGAACGGCGAGGCCGTGGCGAGCAAGGTCCCGGCCGTCACCCTCGGGTTCTGGATCGTGAAGATTCTCGCAACCACGCTCGGTGAGACCGGCGGTGACACCGTCACCATGACTCTGAATCTGGGGTATCTCACCGGCACCGTGATCTTCCTGTCTGCGCTCGTAGTCTTGGTTTTCCTGCAGATCGCGGCCAGGAGGTTTCAACCTCTTCTCTACTGGGCGACGATCATTGCCTCCACGACCGCCGGCACGACGCTCGCGGATTTTGCCGACCGATCGCTAGGGATTGGGTACCCAGGAGGCTCGACGCTTCTACTCGCGTCCGTGCTCGGCGTCCTCGGGTGGTGGTATCTCTCGCAGGGCACCGTATCGGTCAATACCGTCAACACGCCTAAGGTCGAGGCCTTCTATTGGGCGACCATCACGTTTTCCCAAACCTTGGGCACCGCACTCGGCGACTGGATGGCGGACGATACGGGACTCGGGTACGAGGGCGCAGCGCTGGTGTTCGGCGCCGCGCTCGCAATCGTCGCTGCCGCGTACTTCTGGACCAGAATCTCGCATGTCGTCTTGTTCTGGGCGGCTTTTATCCTGACCCGGCCGCTCGGCGCCACGATCGGGGACTTCCTCGACAAACCGATCGATCACGGCGGTCTTGAGTTGAGTCGCCCCATGGCATCCCTTGGTCTCGCCGTGGCGATCATCGCCTGCATTGTCCTCATCCCTCAAAGGGCGGCGAGCCATCCGGGCAGAGCGGCTTAAGGCCCGCCGCGTTCCATGAGACTCCTGCACCGCTGGATTGCACCCGTAGCACTCCTCTTTCTATTAATCATTGCGATGACCGGGACATACATGCAGGCCGAAGCCCTGTGGACTGCGTATCACCGGGAGCCGGTCTCGACGCCGCAACCACTCGTGGTGAGCGCAGTCCCGGAGTGGATGAGCGCCGTTCTTGCCACGGCCCAGCGCGACGAGCCGCAGGGGACCATCGCCGCGATCTACCTACGCATGGATAACACTGAGCCCCGAGCGCAAGTGTTCTGGACCGCACGGGATCGAGTGCCATTGTCTATCGACCCGCGCACCGGAAAAGTGCTGCACCCTCGTGCGGATGCGCGTGACAACTCACCCTCTCGCAAGCTCTCTCGCCTGATGCTCGAGCTCCATCGGGGTGATTTCTTAGGTCTGCCGGGTCGCTGGCTGGGCCTCTTCTGCGGACTCGCACTTCTGACCCTGGCGCTGACCGGCTGCATCATGTACGTGAAGCTCTACTGCCAACGAATCCGCCTGCGCCGCTACCCCCCTTTCTGGTAACCCCCGGGCGTAGCTAGGCCCCACCGCAGTCGGTGCCGTCCACCCGCTGCACGTCATACACAAGCGTAGGCGTTCCTGAGGGAATTCTCGGCGGCCCGGCGGCGCAGAGTCAAGACGGGTTCACCCGGAATTTTCCCTGAAACTCCCCCTCGCGGAAAAGAAACCCGAGTGATGCCATGAGCCCTCTTTTCAGGGGGCTCCACAGTGTCGAATAACAGTAAAAAAAAGGCCACTGGCGGTCCAGCGCTCTGGCTACTCGCGTCGCTGCTCGCGCCGGCGGTGGTGTTCGCTCAAGCCTCGTCGCCCTTCAATACGGGGGCCAATTCTCTGGTCTCCTTCGCACTTACGATCGCGACGCCCATCGCGGTGCTGATCGTCATTGGGCTCGCGATCGCAGCCTCGGTCGGGAAGATCTCCTGGGGCTGGGTGATCGGCGCCATCGTCGGCATCGCCGCAATCTTCGGCGCACAGCAGATCGTGGCGTGGATTCGCGCGCTCTTCGGAGTCTAGAGCCGTGAGCGAGCGCAACCTGGGCGTGATCACAGATCCCGTCTTCGTCGGGGTGACTCGGCCACCGATGCGGTTCGGGGTGACCTACATCGCGCTTCTTGCGAATCTGGTGTTCACCATGGAGGGGTTTCTCTTAACGAAGAACCTCCTGGGGCTCTTGATCGCAATTCCGATTCATGGCGTCTCGGCGCTCCTCTGCGCGCGGGATCCCAGGTATTTCGAGCTGCTGCTCCTTTGGGGCAAGACGCGCATGCTCGCGCATTTCGAGAGCCTTCGGTTCTGGAAGGGCGCAAGCTACAGCCCGCTGGAACTCGATCTGCCGCGGGTCGATGGCAGCCGGCGGGCGCTCCCGGTCGCTGTTCCGATCTCGCTGCCGTCTCAGGTGCGCAGGTGAACGCGCTCCTTCGTGCGACGCGCCGCGACACCGCACTTCATCGCGAGCGCCCATCCGCGGCGCGCATTCCCTATGCCGCCCATGTGGCTCCAAACCTTGTGCGCACGGAGGCCGGTGATTACGTGCAGGTGTTCCGAATAGGCGGCGCAAGCTTCGAGAGCGCGGACGATGAAGTGCTCAACAACTGGCATGAGCGCCTGAACGTCCTCTGGCGCAACATCGCAAGCCCCAATGTCGCGCTGTGGACGCACATCGTTCGCCGCCGTGAGAGCGCCGTCCCCGGCGCAGCAGGGGGGACGGACTTCGCAGCGAGACTTGCGGGGAGATACCGCGCGAAGCTTGCCGGTGAAACGCTGATGGTCAACGACCTCTACGCTTCTGCCGTCTACAGACCGGTCACGGGAGCCGCTCCCGGGTTCATCGCGAGGCTCCTTTCGACAAACACCAAGGCGGCCGCGGTGAAGGTGGCGGACGCGCGCGACGCCAGCGAAAAGCTCGGGCAGACGCTACGCGCCGCCCTGGCACGGTACGAGCCCGAGCAACTGGAGATTTATCGTGTAGGGGAGCGTCTGTACTCGAGTCTGCTCGAGTTCTTTGCTGTTCTCATCAACGCCGAATGGCAGCAAATTCCGTTGCCGTCGGCGCCCCTGAGGCAGGTACTGGCTACTACGCGCCCGATCTTCGGCACCGAGACCATCGAGTATCGGCTGCCGACCCGCACCCGCTACGGCGCGGTATTGGGGATCAAGGAGTACGCAACTCCATCTGTCGTCGGAATGTTCAATCGTCTCTTGTCGGCGCCGTTCGAGTTCGTGCTCACACAGTCTTTCACGTTTCTGTCCAAGGGGACGAGTCAGGTACTTCTGCAGCGGCAATACAATCAGATGCTGAACGCCGGTGATTTCGCGGTGAGCCAGGCAGAGGAGCTCAAGGACGCACTCGATGCGCTCACGGCAAATGCATTCGTCATGGGGGACCACCACTTCACCCTGCAGGTGCTCTCATCCGATGCATCCTCACTCAAGCCCCTCAATGACGATGTGGCGCTTGCCCGATCGATGCTCGCCGATACGGGGCTCACCACCGCGCGGGAGGACCTCGCGATCGAGGCGGCGTATTGGGCGCAGCTGCCCGGCTGCTTTGGACTTAGGACCCGCAAAGCCCCGATAACGTCCCGGAACTTCTCCGCCACGGCGTGCTTTCACAACTTTCCTTCGGGTCGCGCCACGGGCAATCACTGGGGTGAGGCGCTGGCGCTCTTAGTCACGAGCGCGCGCTCACCGTATTACTTCTCACTCCATGCGAGCGATCCCAAGGACCCGGAAGGCGGCAGCCGCAAGGACACGGGGCACACCTTCATCTGCGGGCCAACGGGCACAGGCAAATCCGTCTTCATCGGCTTCATGCTGAGCATGCTTTCGCGCCAGGACGTCACGCAGGTGGTCTTCGACAAGGATCGGGGACTTGAGATTCTCGTGCGAGCGCTTGCGGGGACGTATCTGCCCATCAAGAACGGCGTGCCGACGGGATTTAATCCGCTGCAGCTACCGCCGACGCCGGCAAACGTCGAGTTCCTGAAGATCTGGGTTCGCACCCTGGTGCGCGGCTCACAACCTCTCTCGGTTCGCGAGGAAAATGACCTCGATCGTGCGCTGGAGGGAGTGCTGGCACTTCCGGCGCCCTCCCGACGTCTGTCCCGGCTCATCGAATTCACCGACGCGACGCGCGCTGAGGGCGTTCAGCCGCGGCTCGCGCGCTGGTGCGAGAGCGCGGACGGGCCATATGCCTGGGTGTTTGACAACCCGCAAGACTCCTTCGTTGCGCAACTTCAGGGACGTGCGTTATTCGGGATCGACGTGACCGAGTTTCTGGACAATGCCTTCGTACGCTCTCCAGTCACGCTGTATCTCTTTCATGTGGTTCGCACGCTCCTCGATGGACGCAAGTTCGTGTGCTGGATGGATGAGTTCTGGCGGCTCTTGGCGGATCCGGCCTTCGAGAGTTTCGCCAAGGATGGGCCCAAGACCTGGCGGAAGCTGAATGCCGTGATGTGTCTTGCGACCCAGAGTGCGAGCGATGTGCTCGACAGCTCCATCAGCCGGACGATCATCGAGCAGACGCCCACCAAGATTCTCTTTCCGAATCCGGATGCCAACGCTCACGAGTACATGGACGGCTTCGGGCTTTCCGAGCGGGAATTCTTACTTATTAAGGAGCAGCTCGAGCCCGGCTCGCGCATGTTCCTCATCAAGCAGGGCCATTACTCGATTGTCTGCGAACTTGATCTCAAGGGCTTCGACGCCGAGCTCAAGGTGATCTCCGGGCGCGCAAGTTCCGTTGAACGTCTGCACTCGATCATGGCCGAGGTGGGCTCGGATCCCTCTCGGTGGCTGCCACTATTTGAACGTAGCACGGGAGAAAGTCATGGCTAGGGTCGCTGCTGCTATCTTTGTGATGTTCACCTTGATGGGCTTCGCCCGCAGCGCCCAGGCGCAGTTCGCGGTGATCGACGTAGCGTCGCTCGCGCAGCTTATTCAGCAAGTGCAGCAAATGGAACAGGCGCTGCGGACTGCGCAGAACGAGCTCAGTCAGGCGCAGCAGAGCTATCAATCGATGACTGGCGGTCGCGGCATGCAGCTCCTGCTGTCCGGAACCAACCGTAACTACCTCGCGGCGAGCTGGCCGCAAGTTCCCACGTCCCTGGCCGGCCCGATTCAGTCGACGGTGAATGCCAATGCGGTGCTCACAGCTTCACAGTGGTCGGCGCTTTCTGCGACGGAGCAGCAGCAATTAAGCGCGGCCCGGGGTAACGCTGCGTTACTCCAGGTGGCCGCGAGTGAGGCGTATGCAACGACGAGCGGTCGCTTCACTTCCGTCCAACAGCTGATCAACGCGATTCCGACGGCGACGGATCAGAAGGGAATCCTGGACCTGCAGGCTCGCATTCAGGCCGAGCAGGGGATGTTGCAGAACGACCAAACCAAGCTCCAGGTGCTCTTTCAACTGGTGCAGGCCCAGGAGTTGGCGCGCCGGCAGCGCTCCCACGAGCAGGCCATTGCGGATATGGGGTCGGTGCGGACTCTCCCGCCGATCGGCCTCCTTCACTGATAGAGGCGGGAGATGTCTGAGGAATCCCTCTTAGGCACCGAGCTCCCGGCGCCGCGGTTTCGATCGCTAGGGCTTCGGGCTGTGGCCCTGTTCGGGTTCGCAGTAATTGCGGCGATGACGGGCTGTACGCGCGAGATTCCGGCGGCTGAGCATACGGTTGCTGAGTACCGCGCAAATGCAGCCCTGCGCCGGGAGGTGTTTGCCGGATGCATGAATGACCCGGGGTCACTCGGGGAGACACCGGATTGCATCAACGCCAAAGAGGCGTCACGTCGGGAGGACATCGGCTCGGTTCGAGACACCCCAACCATCCACTTGCCGACACCGACGCAGCACTAGCCATGGGCTTTTTCACCGAATTCAGCCAATGGCTGGATGCCACGCTTGCGAACTACATCGCCAATAACACCGCGACGATTGCGGGACTCTTGGCGCCTGCGATCGTGAGCCTAGGCACGCTCTATGTGGCGATCTGGGGCTATCTGCAGCTCTCCGGGAAGATCGATCAGCCCTTCGTCGAAGGGGCCCGGCGCCTCCTTACCCTTGCGCTCATTCTGGGCGTCGCCATTCACCTGTGGCTCTACAACACCGTCATCGTCGATACCTTTTTCAATGCCCCGAATGTACTCGCCGCCGGCATCGTCGGCGCGCCAACCTCCGCGGGCGTTGTGGATCAGATCTTCTTCGAAGGCAGTGATGCGGCCTCCTTACTCCTGCAGAAGGGTGGCGTCTTCAACGGGGATATCAGCTACTACCTGGCGGGTTTTGCGGTCTATCTCATCGTCGGGTTGGTCGCGATCTACACCATGTTTCTTCTGGCCCTTTCTAAGATCGCGCTCTCGATCCTGATCGCATTAGGTCCGCTCTTTATCGGGCTGCTCTTTTTTAAGTCGACCAAGCGCTTTATGGGCGCCTGGATCGCGCAGCTCGCGAACTACGCCTTCGTGACCCTCCTGACCGTGCTCGCCGCGGCCCTCATGTTGCAGGTCGTGACCGCGGCGGCGACCCAGGCGGCCGCAGCCGGTGGCTCCATCACCATCGGCAATGCCGCCCAGGTGTGCGCGGCAGCCGGGCTCACGTTCCTCATCATGAAACAGGTGCCCAGCATTGCCGCGGGACTCGCCAGCGGTGTGTCGCTATCCTCATTCGGGGCTGTCTCCTCCGTCATCGCCTGGGGACTCGGGCGCGCGGGGGGCGCCGGACGACAGTTCGGTCAGTTCGGGCGGGGCTTGGCCCTGGATCGGGAAACCAAGCACTACGACACCCTGTCCCGAAAGGCGGGCTATCAAGTTCAGCGGGGCATTCGCACTCTCGCTCGTCGGGAGAACACCCTGCGCGCCGGAGCTCGCGGATGACAAGCATCAATCGAACCCTTCGGGCTTGGCTGATCCTATGGACGCTCCTCTGCGCCAGCGCGTGCAGCCACCAGCCGCAGCGTGTGGACTGCAACGGCCGCCTGGAGCCAATCAATGCGACTCACCCCGTGAAGGGACTCAAGCCAAACCACGATACGGATCCTCGGCCGTGAAGTCCGACCCGGCTGTGGAGGCCTATCTCAACGAAGCGGTCTCCTGGGATGCCGATCGCGCAGCGTTGCAAGCGCGCAGCGCCCGCAACGCCTGGCGTATCGCAGTACTCGCGACGGGGCTTCTGGTGCTCTCCCTCCTCACGCTGATGCTCCTGATGCCCTTGAAGCACGTGGAGCCCTTCGTGATCCGGGTGGACAACTCGACCGGGGTGGTCGATGTCGTTCCGATCTTTGCGGGCGGTGAGAAGATGCCGGAGACGGTCACGCGCTATCTCTTGGACCATTACGTAACGGTCTGCGAGCGCTTCAACTTTGCCACCGCCGAGAGTGACTACGAGGAGTGCGGCGCTTTCCACAACGCGGCGCGCAATCAGGCCTGGTTTGCAGAGTGGGATCGCTCAAATCCCTCATCCCCATTGAATCTCTACAAGGACGGCACCTCCATTCGCGCCCAGGTTGCGGCGGTGAGCTTCTTCACGCGCGCGGGCGGTCTTCAGGATCTGGCTCAAGTCCGTTACACAAAGGCGGCAAGAGCGGGAGGAGGCAGCCAGGACCAGGTCACGCATTGGATTGCGACGGTGCAATTCACTTACGGGGAGCCCTCCAAAGATCCGCGTATCCGTCGCTGGGATCCGCTCGGATTCAAGGTCGTGGATTTTCGCGCCGAGCCTGAAATCCCGCCCGCGGATTCTTCCGCCCCGACGATGGGCGCGACGAGTGCGGCAGGGAGTAAGCCATGAGAGGCAAGAGTGCAGGGGTTGCGGTGTTGCTCAGCGCACTGGCTCTGTGCGCCACCTTCCAAGCCTCCGCGGAAACCCTCCCCACCCGGGGACACGTCGATGATCGCATTCGCACCGCGCTCTACAGCGCCGAGGAGGTCTATCGCCTCGTGGGCTTCGTGGGCTACGACATTGAGCTCATCTTCGAGCCCGGCGAACGTTTCGCGGGCAAGGGGGGTGGGGATTTGGAGGCTGTGACGATCGAGGCTTTCGAGAATCACGTCCACATCAAGCCCCGGGCGAGCGTCGTGGTGACCAATCTCGTCATCTACACCGACCGGCGCGCTTACCGGTTCGACTATTCCGCCTCCGCCCGACGACCGAGTCCTGTATGGGATGAGGTGATGTATGCCGTGCGCTTCACCTATCCCGCGGACAGCGACACTGCCGCGGACCTGCGGCGCAGGGCCGATGATGTAGAGCGGGATCTGGCGCGAGCGAGGGGCGAGCGGCCGCGCAATACGGACTACTGGTTCTGCGGCAATCGCGCGGTCAGGCCCGTGGTGGCATCTGACGATGGGGTGCAAACGCGACTGACCTTCGGACCGCGCGCGGAGGTTCCCGCGATCTTCGTCGAGAACGCCGATGACACTGAGTCGCTCCTCAACTTCTCCATGGATGGGGGCGATGTCGTGATTCATCGCGTGGCGGGGAGATTCATCATCCGCCGCGGCAAGCTCACCGGCTGCATCGTGAATAAGGGTTACCAGGGGGCCGGAGAGCGCCTCGAGTCCGGGACGCTCTCACCAAAGGTCGAGCGCGAGCGCAAGGTTCCTCCGCCGTGAGCCTGTTCAGGAGAACGCGTCGAGACAGTCAGCCCCTGGCTCCAGAAGACGCTCGGGGAGAAGACGGGAATTCGCCGGACACCGTCGCAGGCGAGCGCGGAATATCTTCCGTCAATCGCCCGGCTTCCCTGCAATCGCGCCTGAGCAACCTCCTCGCCGTGGGTCTCATGTCCACGCTCGCGATCGGATTTATGGGCTGGTACTACAGCCATGCGCTCTTGAATCGCAAGGCCGCGACCAAGGCGGCCGAGACCGCGCATAAAGCGCAGGGCCAGGGCGAGATGACGCTCCCGCCTTTGGGACGCGTCGATCCGCCCAAGGCTCTTGCGCCGCCGCCCAACTTGCCGTCCGCCCTCGAGAGCGCCATCGGACCAGCTCCTGCGGAGCCGCCCCCGATGGGTGGCGGCGCGCCAACACCCGGTGTTTCACCAACACCGTTGTCAGGCTATGGGACGCCTCAGACGGTGAAGACTCCCGCGCAACTCGCACTCGAGCGCCGGTTGGGCGGTCACGTGTTCGCAGGATTGAACGCTACGGGGGGCGGGGGCGAGAACCTGCCGGTCGCATCCGGGGAGAGCGCGCGGGCGACTCCCTTGGCCGCCACCGAGCGATCCACCGATGCCGGCGCACTCGGCACGCTGCTTCGACCCACCGTCTCTCCCTCCGTCGCAGCCAATGTGCTCGCAACGCAGAGGCTGCTCTTGCCGAAGGGCGCGTTTCTGGATTGCACCCTGGAAACGGCGATTGATTCGACGCTCCCCGGCATGACCACGTGCGTGCTCGCTACCGATACCTTCAGTGTCGATGGCTCGGTTGTCCTGCTCGAGCGCGGTACCAAGCTCGTCGGCGAGACCCGCGGCCAGGTGCAGCAGGGCTCGGCGCGCGTGTTCGTGCTCTGGACCGAAGCGCGAACGCCCACGGGCGTCATCGTGCCGCTGGCCTCGCCCGGTGCGGATGAGCTGGGGCGCTCCGGGCTTTTAGGGGACGTCAATCGACACTTCTGGGAGCGCTTTGGCGCTGCCATCCTCGTGAGCGTCATTGAGGGCGGCGTTCAGGCCGGCGTGCAGTCGCGCAGCAATGGTGGCGGTACCGTCATCTATAACCCCAGCGCCACGACAGACGTCATGACGGAGGTCTTGAAGTCCACGATCGCGATCCCGCCGAGCGTGACCAAGGCCAACGGTGATCGCATCCAGGTGTTAGTAGCCCGGGATCTGGATTTTCGGAGTGTGTATGAGCTTCGCCCCGCAGCAAGCGCCCACTAGGCCCGCTGGTCAGCTTCATGGGCTTCACTCTCTATCTGAAATCAAATCGGCTTTATATAAAGACTTATAGTTAAGACTATAGAGCCTGTGGATTACGGGGATAAAAAAACT